>JFJP01058853.1_pt1 | contig 24748 bp, 19 predicted proteins | sample 431651 | NCBI WGS metagenome assembly JFJP01 (sample SAMN02602958, study PRJNA72255) | Microbial mat metagenome, whole genome shotgun sequencing project. | biome: fresh water; feature: sink hole; material: water; isolation source: purple microbial (photo- and chemosynthetic) mats found in...
GTCACCCATTGGGTTCATCGCGGAGCGATGGGAATTTCATGAAAATAAACGGGTTGGAAACAAAATAAAAATCCCATTTTCCTTTTTAGGTCTATTCCTCTCCAGCTCTCTGGTCTTGGAAGTAGATTTACCTCGTCGGCAGTGCTCACGGCACGGTGTGTGCGCTTGAGTGAGTCTATTTCGATGAAAACCGTTTCTCAAATTGCCGTGGCCGGAGGAAAATAAATCGCCATGACACGGAGAGATTTTATCCAGACAGGTTCACTCTCCCTCGCTGGTCTAGCGGTGGCGGACCTGGCATTCTCAGCCGCGCCCCAGAAAATAAACCTAAAAAGGAAAATGAAAGTGGCAAAAAATGCAGAACCTCCTGTAAATCAAACCATTCTCACCCAACGAGTTGTCAACCAATGGGTTCATTACGGAGCGATGGGAATTGGATGAAAATCAGCGGGTTGGCAATCAAACACCAATCCCATTTTCCTTTTTAGGATAAATTGTTTTTCCTGCGGCTTCCAGTGTGGCTGAGACTACATAGTCCATCAGTTTGCGTCGGTCTTTGAACCCGAGGACAAACGCCCTTGCACGCTCCGCCATTTTCCCCATCTCTTCGGGGTGTGCGAGTGCCCACTCTATCTGGCGTTCGAAATGGTCACCTATCAGCGAAAAGTATAGCGCGTGAATATCTGGCTCTAGCGGCTGGTAGCACTGTGCGTAAGGCCAGTTAATCACGGGCACGGCACCAGCCGCTGCTACCTCGTATTGACGCCATGTCTCGCACCCTGCACTCTCTGGGCAAATTATCATTTTTGTGCGCTGTACAAGCTCCGCGTATTCGGCTGTGGGAATGAGCCCTTTTTGGGCATATACTTTGTAACGAGCACCCATTTTTTCGCAACGCGACCGTAGGTCGGAGCGGATCGAATTGTTATCCGTCCCGCTGAAAAGAATATCAATGTCGCGCTCGTGGTATGGCCTTACTTGCGCTGGCATCCGGCTGGACTGTATGCCGAGGCTGAGCGGGCGCAGCTTGTTGACGAGCGGATCCACTACTTTGTCAGTAAGATTTGTGCGTATCGGGTCAGCAGAGCGTTTGGGCAGGAAAAAAAGATCCCTTTTGAAATAAAGTGTAGAAGCTTTGAAAAGCGGCCAGTCCCACGGATAAATGAAGTGCGTGTCTCTGGCGTCAATGGCGGCCAGCGGCACGCGGCTACGCACGGCTCCGGCTGTAATCCACGGTGCCCAATAAGTGTCCAGCCTGTGCCTCCCGTAAGTGAGCAGCCGCAACATGAGCGAAGCGGTTGTCCAAAAACCTTTATTGCGCGGGAACGGTGAGCGCATGATGCTGTTGGCTATCACCAGATCAAAATCGCCCTTCTCAAGGCGATGCCGCAGCGAAATGAGGCGGCGATAAGACGCCTTATTTTCGGCGGAGCCTTGGGTCGAGACCCATTCTACATGGTATTCTGGGCGATTCAAAAATGCTTCTTTGAACACGCCATCAAAATCTGACCAACTCCAAAAAACTAGCAGGCGGGGTGGCCTTGAAAACCGATTTACTTCCATCATCTCTTTTGGCAAAAGAGCGCGGCTTTGTCTAGTGCTCTCTCCCGCATGGTATGAGGAAGAGCCGGCGAGACGCCAGCGCTCCCAGTGGCGTTAGGGCATGGCGTTGAGACCCTGATCCCAATCTTTCCAGACGGGGTCGTAGCCGAGTTTTTTTAACTGCTCTGCAAAGGCAGCGGCGGGGCGTTCATCGGCTATATGGAATTGCTCGCCTGTTTCGGGCTGATTTTTTTCGGGCGCACCTCCTGTAGTCTGCTCGCCTGAGTTTATTCCCGTGTAGCCACCAGGTTCGGTGTTTGAGCCCGCGCTCATGTGCGTGATGCCCAAGGGCAGTAGTGCGTCCCTGAACTGTGCAGATTCGCGTGTGGAAAGGACGATCCCTATTTGCGGGAAAGCTAGGCGCAGGGCGCAGATGAGATGAACCATCTCTCTGTTGGAAATTGGGTGTGGCGGGGTGAAATCTCCTGCCGCAGGGCGGATGCGCGGTAGCGAGACTGTCAGGAATGTTCTCCAGCATGTTTTGAGCAGGTATTCTGTGTGGGCGGCCAGCGCGAGTGCTTCTTCGCGCCAGTCGGATAGGCCGAACAGTGCCCCTACACCTATTCGCCTCATGCCCGCTTCAGCCGCTCGTTCTGGACATTCCAGACGCCAGTCGAAATCTTTTTTCGGGCCCGCTGGGTGGAGTTCGGCGTAGCGTTTCGTGTTGTATGTTTCTTGGTAAATCGTGAGAGCTTCGGCACCGGCTTTGACCATCATGCGGTAGCCATCCGTGTCCATGGGGCCGACTTCCAGTGCGAGCGATGGTGCCAGCGGGCGGATGCGTGCGAGACATTCGGCCAAGTAGTTTTCAGAAATCCATTTTGGATGTTCCCCGGCAACAAGGAGGATGCTGCGGAAACCTTCTTTCACGAGATGCCTGGCCTCGGTTTCCACTTGTTCGGATGTGAGCGTGAGACGCCGTATCGTGTGCTCTCTGGAAAAGCCGCAGTACTGGCAGACATTTACACATTCATTGGAGAGATAGAGCGGGGCGTAAAGCCTGACTGTTTTGCCGAAATGCGCCTGCGTGAGGCGACGAGCCTCCTGTGCCATCTGCTCCAACTCTGCGGGGGTTTTGGGCTCCAGCCAGTGTTGGAACTTGCGCATGAGCGGGTGTTGCCGCCATGATTGCCTGTGGAAAAGTGCGCTAAAAGACATGGCCGTGCTGGGTTAGCCGAGAAAACCTGTGAGGGGACTGGTCGGGGCGGCTGTTTGTGAGAGGGAAGGCATCCCTGTTTCAAAAGCTTCTCGTCCACATTCCACCGCCATCATGAATGCGCGAGCCATGCGCTGCGGCTCTGGGGCGACTGCGATGGCCGTGTTGATTAGGACAGCGTCTGCACCCATCTCCATCGCTTGAGCGGCGTGGGATGGCGTGCCGAGTCCAGCGTCAATGACTACTGGAACAGTGGCTTGCTCAATGATGATTTCGATTTGCGCACGAGTTTCGATGCCTCGGTTTGAGCCTATGGGGGCGCCCAGTGGCATGACAGCGGCGCAACCAACATCCTGCAACCGTTTGGCCAGAACGGGGTCGGCATTGATGTAGGGGAGGACGATGAAGCCTTCTTTGACTAAAATTTCTGCGGCTTTGAAAGTCTCGATTGGGTCTGGCAAAAGGTAGCGCGGGTCAGGGTGGATTTCGAGTTTGACCCAATGCGGCAGGCCAGCAGCCACGCCTAACCGGGCTAGGCGCACGGCTTCCTCGGCGTTCATGGCGCCGCTGGTGTTGGGGACTATCAGGTAGCGGGCGGAGTCTAGGTAATCTAAAATTGCTGCATGGGCATCGCCCGAGCCGGAGAGGTCTGCGCGTCGGAGAGCCACCGTGACAAGCCCAGTTCCGCAGGCGGCCAAGGTGTCGCGCATGAGTTCTAGGGAGCTGAATTTTCCCGTGCCTACGAAAAGGCGGGATGAGAAGTTTTTGCCAGCGATCTGGAGTTGGTTTGTCATGGTGTTGCCAGTTGTTGTGTTTGTGTCGTTCCGTAAGGTTGGGTGGCGACGGTAAAATCTGAATAGCCTAGCGCGAGTATTTTTTCTTTCAGCGAGTGCTCTGCGGCGGTGTCCCAGCGTTTGAGTTCTTCTTGCCCCAGCTCCAATACCGTGCTGTTCCCGTGGTGGCGGAGTCTGAAAACAGAGAAGCCCATCCCGCGCACGAGCGCTTCGCCTTTTTCGACCGATGCAAGAATCTTCTTGGTTATGGTCATGCCGTGGGGCACCCGCGATGCTAGGCATGGTGATGCCGCTTTTTCGGAGGTGGGCAGGCCAGCATCTCTGGAGGCTTGCCGGATTTCTTCTTTGGTGAGTCCTGCTGATTGAAGCGGAGCTATGACGCCCGCCTGCATGGCGGCATCGCGCCCTGGGCGAAACTGCGATATATCATCGGCGTTTTCGCCGTATGCCAAAGTAGCGAACCCTTTTTCGGCAGCGAGTTTCGACATGGCCAAAAACAGTTCTTTTTTGCAAAAAAAGCAGCGGTTGGAGGGGTTGGAAGCGTAGTCTGGATTTTCGAGTTCTGCGGTCTGTATTATTTCTAGCTGGCCATTTATGGATTTGGCAAACGCAATGGCACTGGCGAGTTCGTGCCTGGGCAGGCTGGGGGAGTCCGCTATGGCGGCTAAGCAGTTTTTTTGCAGCAGTGCGTTTGCGCGGTAAAAAAGGAACGCACTGTCCGCCCCACCGGAAAACGCGACCATGACACTTCCGTGCCGCAGTAGGATGGCGTCCAGCTTTTCTATTTTCTCGATCATCTCCTGTAAGTTTAACACAATATCGGGCAAGAACAAGGGCGGCTATCTGGCGGTAGAAAAAGTGGTGGGCTTGTCGCCGCAGCAGAGCTTCCTTTTTTTGCCGCTGCCGCATGGGCACGGGTCATTTCGTCCGGCTGTTTTCCAGAGGCGTTCCTGATCTTCGCGTTTGATCATGGAACATATTTCAGCGGGCGCACGCCTTGAGCGCAAAAGTGACACCATTGTTTCCATGTGCGGAGCAATGTGTTTAAAAAAAACGCGGTAGCCGGAACAGAGGTAGTTCAGACCAGGCTCCCCGCTTGGAGAAGTCAAAAACCGGTGTTTGGGGCACTCGCCGTTGCAAGCGAACAGGAACGGACACTCTTTGCAGTAACGGGGTAGCGATGCCTGTTTGTCGTCCCCGAAACGCCTTTGCTTCATGGAAGACGCCATCGCATCGAGTCCCGTTTCCGCTATGTTGCCCAGACGGTACTCCGAGTAAACATAATGGTCGCAAGAGAAAACATCCCCGTTATGCTCCAGTGCCATGGCTGTGCCGCAGGTTTCAGAAAAAACGCACAGCGGACTTTTCATGCCGGCCCAGCAGTTGAGTGCGACATCAAAAATCTGCACGAAAACCTTGCCAACATCATGGCGAACCCACTCGTCAAATATCTGGATTAAAAACTGGCCGTAGGCGGATGATTCCACGCTCCAAGGTGTGACGGGTAGGTGGGCGTGAGATGGCTCGTGGGGATCCGGCGGAAGCGAGAGGGAGTGCCCGCTTTCTTTCATTTGCGAATCGGGCATCCGTTCGATCAGCGGGATAAACTGGATATACTCGCTGCCAGCTTCTTTCAAAAAACGGTATGTTTCCAGAGGATGTTTTGAGTTGGCGCGGTTAACGACCGTTAGCGTATTGAACTGAACAGCATGTTTTTTTAAGACATCCAAGCCGCGCATAACTTTTTTAAACGATGGCCCGCCTCCCTTGTCGCGTCGGTAGATGTCGTGTAACGCCTCTGGTCCATCAATGCTAAGGCCAACGAGGAATTTTTCTGAGGCCAAAAACTCTCCCCATTCATCGTCAAGCAGCGTCCCATTTGTCTGCATGGAGTTGGTGATGGTTTTCCCGTCCGCATATTTTTTTTGAAGTGCTACGGCGCGGCGGAAAAAATCTACACCCATCAGCGTTGGCTCGCCACCCTGCCACGCGAAGGAAACCTCCATCGAGTGCTGGGCAGCGATGTATTGGCGCACATAATTTTCTAGGACATGGTCGCTCATGCGGAACGAGTGGTCTTTGGGAAAAAGAGCAGCCTTCTCTAGGTAGAAGCAGTACTGGCAGTCCAAGTTGCAAAGTGAGCCAGTCGGTTTTGTCATCACATGGAACGCGTGGATCGGACGGCTGAAGCATTCTTTTTTCATAGGCGTGCTGCGAATTCAATCCTTGTGCCAAGCCAGCTAAATGCAAGTTATTTTGTTGAAAATTAAAAACCGATTGTTTTTAGGTCATGGCTAGTATAATATCCCTAAGGCGTAGGGAGAACACATGAAAATTCAAGAGCGCGAACAGGATGGAATTACAGTTTTAGAGGTTTCTGGGGACATTGATCTCCAGAGTTCTCCTAAACTGCGAGAAGTTTTGCAAGCCAAGGTTAAAAATAAATGTTCGGCTCTACTGGTGGTGATGGGGCAGGTGGGTTATATGGATTCGTCTGGCTTGGCCACACTTATTGAATATTACCAGAGCAGCCGTGGCTACCAAGGCAAGTTGGCTTTGTGTTCGCTTACACCACGGGTAAAAAATGTTTTTGAAGTGGCTCGGCTGGATCAGATATTCCGTCTATTTTCTGGGGAACCCGAAGGCGTGGAGTTTTTGAAAAGCTAGGCCATGCGTGCCTATTTTTCAATTTTGGGCGGGGCACTCTACTGGATTTTTTTTGGTTCGCTGCGCCGCAAGCCCGTCAAGATTCCGCTGGTTTTGCGCCAGATCGTATTGATAGGCGTGCAGTCTGTGCCAATGGTCGCGCTGCTCAGTTTTTTCATGGGTCTAGTGTTGGCTATGCAATCTGCATACACACTTAAAAATCTCGGTGCCGAAGTCTATGTGGCTAACCTTATAGCAGTCTCGTTTTTCCGCGAGATAGGGCCGTTCTTGGCTGCCATCGTTCTAGCGGGAAGGTGCGGTTCGGCCATGACCGCTGAGATAGCGACCATGCGTGTTTCAGAGGAGATTGAGGCACTGGAGGTGATGGCTATCAACCCTGTGCGCTACCTCGTTTCGCCGCGATTGCTGGCTGCGGTCTGCATGATGCCGAGCCTATGCCTGATTGCTGAGTTTGCGGGGAATCTCGGTGGCTGGGCTATCGGCGTAGGCTCACTGGGCGTGAGTTCGGATGTTTATATTGCACGCTCATTAGATGCGCTGGTGCTGAAAGATGTCTGGAGTGGTCTAGTCAAGGGCGTGGTTTTTTCGACCCTAGTATCAAGCCTTGCCTGCTACTGGGGGATGACGGTGAGCGGTGGAGCTGAAGGTGTCGGACAAGCCACGACGCGTTCGGTGGTCACTTCGCTTGTCGCCATTCTTTCTGCCGATGTGATGCTGACTGCAATTTTTTATTTCTTATGAATTCAGTGGACGCAAACGAATTGATTGTGGTGAAAGGGCTGGTCAAGTCCTTCGGGAGTCGCCGTGTGCTGGACGACATAAATCTCACCGTCAGGAGGGGCGAGATTCTGGTTATCATGGGCGGGAGCGGCTGCGGCAAAAGCACTCTGCTCAGGCATCTGATCGGGGTGCTCAAGCCTGATGCTGGGGAGATTTGGATTGATGGCGAACCGATAGCAAAAATGGGCGATGAGGGGCTGGAGAAAGTCCGCCGCAAATTCGGGATGCTTTTCCAGTACAGCGCACTTTTCAACTCGATGACTGTCGGGGAAAATGTGGCGTTGCCTATCCGCGAGCACTCGTGCGTTGACGAATTTATTGTGAGCCTGATGGTGAAAATGAAGCTGGAGCTTGTGGGGCTCACAGGTTTCGAACACCTCAAACCGTCAGAAATCAGCGGCGGCATGAGAAAACGCGTGGGACTGGCTAGGGCGATAGCACTCGACCCCACGCTGCTCTTTTGCGATGAGCCGACATCTGGCCTAGACCCTGTCACCACCGCCGTGGTGGACACTCTCACGCTGGATTTGTGCCGCAAGCTTGGGATGACTGCCGTGGTGGTTTCTCACGACATGGCCAGCGCGTTCCGAATAGCATCGAAAATGATAATGCTTTTTGAAGGGAAAATAATCGCCTGTGGGACGCCGGATGAAATTCGTGCGATGGACAATCCCGTGCTGAAACAGTTTGTCCACGGGGAGGCCGACGGCCCCATTCCGCTGCGCCTGTCAAAAGGCGATTACCTCAAACATTTGATAGGATAATAAATAAAACGGACTGACTTGGAACTAGGAAAAAATATGGAAGCGAAAAAAGACGCGATGATAGCGGGCGGTGTGGTGCTGGCATCGTTGGGGCTCGGTGTGGTGTTGTTGATGAGCATCGGCAAAATATCAATGCCTGGCGAGAGCAAGGCTATCATGATGGATTTTGAACGGGTGGATAATGTGAAGCCGAACCTCACGCAGGTGAAACTGGCAGGCATACCAGTGGGCAAGGTGACTGCTGTGCGCATCTTGGACAATAGCGAGAGAGCCAAACTGTTGGCTGAAGGACGGCCGCTGAAAAATATACGGGTCACAGCCAATGTGTTGCCAGGAACTCTTTTGTGCAGCCGCACTACGGCATCCATCAGGCAGGCGAGCCTGATGAGCGAGCATTTTATCGAGCTTTCGGCTGGTGCTCCAGACGATCCGCCGATGCCTGTCGGGTTCGTGATTGATGGGTCTAGTCCCGCCGCGATGGGCGACCTGATGACCCCAGGAAACGAAATGCTTGTCCATTTGAAAGATGCAGCCGCGAAGCTAAAGGAGATGATGGTCTCGATGAACAGCCGACTACCTGGCATCATGAGCAAGTTGGATGGAGTATTGGGTAATACCGAGACGCTGACTGGGGATTTGGCAACGCCAGAGAACAGGGCGAAAATAAAAGAGATGATAGCCAACATGAAAGTGACTTCTGAAAACTTGAAAGTGGTGAGCACGCATGTGAAATTGATGACCGCTACGCTCGGCCAACGCCCGTGGCGGCTGCTTTTCGGTGGGGAGCCAAACAAACTGCCTGACGAGAAAAAAATAATCGAAAGCACAAAAGCATACCCCGTGCAGCCGTCGGAAAAAGCCAAGTGATGGAATGAAAGCAGGACAGGAGGAAAATTTGGAGAGGGAGCGTTTCAGGCTGCTCCTAGACGCGGCAAAGTCACTCGGTGCCATGATGGAGCACGACGAGTTGCTGAGCCATATTTTAGTGCAGTCCATGAAGGTGATGGACGCTGAGGCGAGTTCTATTTTCGTTGCCGATGCAGCCACATCTGAGCTAGTCATGCATGTGCCGCAGGGGACGCACGCTGACCGATTGGATTCTGTGAGGATGCCGGACACGCAAGGGATAGCAGGGCATGTTTACCACTCGTGCGAAGTCCTTCAAGTGGACGATCCGTCAAACGACAGTCGTTTTTTTTCCGATGTTGATAAAAGGTCGGGCTTTGTCACGCGCGCCCTCCTTTGCGCCCCTTTACTCAATCAGGGTGAATGTGTTGGCGTCATACAGGTGCTCAACCCGCGTGGGCGTCTGGCTTTCGAGAAGACGGATCACGATTATTTTGAGGGGTTCGCTAGGCTGGCCGCAGCTACACTGGTAAGGATGCAGCTCCAAGAGCAGTGCCTGCGCCAAAAGCGGCTTGAGCAAGAATTGGCCATAGCGATAGAAATACAGAACTCTTTTTTGCCAAAAAAACTACCGGCGTCCGCATGTGTGAGGGTGGCCGTGTGCTATCATCCAGCTCGGGAGGTGAGTGGGGATTTTTACCATGTCACTGAGTTTGACGACGGCAGGACTCTGCTTGCCGTGGGAGATGTTTCAGGCAAAGGTGTTCCAGCGGCACTGACCATGGCACGGGTCACGGCAGAGATACGAGCAGCGGGCAAGCCTGGCCCGAAGTTGGCCGAATGGGTGACGGCACTAAACCGAAGCGTTTCCATGGATATTTCAGGCGGGCGTTTCGTTGCATTGAGCGTGCTGCTATTCGACCCTCTTTGCGGTGAAGTGCAGGTCTGTCTTGCGGGGCAGCACCCGCCGTTGCGTGGCAAGAACGGCGAGTGGGAGCCAGTGGAGGTGCAGTCGCACCCGCCTCTCGGTGTAGTGCCAGACTGGGTTTTTGACGCACACTCGTTCCCTTTAATAAATGGCGAGAAGTGGATGATAACTACCGATGGTGTCCAAGAAGCACGCAACGAGAGTGGAGAGGAGTGGGGGGCGGGAAACCTGTTATCCATTCCTTGCGTCGGCAGTCCAGCCGTTGTTCTGAATAATTTCAAGGGAGTGTTCTCCGCTTTTGTTGGGAAAAGTAAACCGCACGATGACGCTACCTTGCTGGTAGCCGAATGGCGTGGCGGGGCACCAACCAAGGAGTGGCATCTGCCAGCCATGCCAGGCCAGTTGAAGACGGTCAGGGCGCACATAGAAAAGTGGGCTGCTTTTTTGGGTTACGATGATTTAGTTATTGGCCAGATCGTTTTGGCCGTGGATGAGGCTTCATCAAATGTAATCCGCTACGCTTACCACGGGGGTGAAGGTGCCATACATTATAAAGTATTGGTCGAGGGTGACGAATTTGTTTTGGTCATGCGCGACTTCGGGACACCCGTGGAAATTTCAAAAGTTCAAGGGCGTGATATAGATGATGTGCGACCAGGAGGACTGGGGCTTTTTTTCATGAACCAAGCGTTTGAATCCATTTGTTATGAGCCGATGGAAAAGGGGACTATTTTGACGATGAAAAGAAAATTGCCAGTTTGATTTTTATAGAGAAGCGGAAATGGAGACGGAACGATGGCTAGAGTGAGTTTGAGAGCGGTGGCAAAGGCTTCTGGTGTTTCTATCGGCACGGCATCGCAGGCTTTGCGCAACGAGGGGGACACCTCTCGCGTTACTGCAGAGCGTGTTCGAGAGATTGCACGCAAGCTCGGCTACAAACCCAACCCGCTCATGGCCTCGCTGGCCAGCAGGCAGTTCCGAGCTGGTGGCCGTTTCAAGCAAGCGGGGATCGCATTTGTAGCCAACCCGCCGGAAAACTGGGCTTACCGCCACGAGCAGTTTCTTTCGGCCATGAGGAAGCAGACAGAACTAATGGGGTTCCGGATGGAATGTCATTTCGTGAAGGGCAGCTCTGATTTGGAGCAGCTCTCTCGCCAGCTTTTCCATAAAGGTGTTTTGGGAGTAGTTTTTGGGTTGTTTTTGCACCAAGACTGGCTCGTGCATGAAATGTGGGAGCCTTTCAGTATAATCTGCTGCGGTGGGCGTTTCAATCGTCCGCTGCTGGATACGGTGAAAGTGGATGTGGGTCATGTCGTTCGCCGTTCCGTGGAAATGGCTATTTCCAAAGGCTTCAAACGCATTGGGCTAACTTCTGTGCGCCACCACGGCGAGCGGGTATGGGACGATGATATTCGGGAAGGTGTAATTAACCTCCTTCACGACCGCCTTCCAGAGACCCAAAAAACACCAATTTTCCATTCTTTTTTCGGCCAGCCAGATGCCTCGCTGCAAATAGCCAAGTGGTTCAACACACATAAACCAGATATCGTGGTAGGGATGCCTGTTGTCCGTTACTGGCTGGAAAATGGCTGCCCAGCTTTCAGACGGAATCCTTCCATGGTTCAACTATCTGTGGAATCGTCTGAAACACAGTTTAAAGGCATGGGTTTTTCGGAGTCCGAGCATGAGGTCGCTAGGATTGCCTTAGAGCGGATCGAACACATGATCCGCCACGGAATAAGGGGTTTCCCAGAGCAGCCGACCGTAATCAATGTCATTCCGAGAGAATGGACAGGATGCCCCTCTGTTTCCGATTAGCATCAAAAACGAATGTAAAATGTTTGAGTTCCGTTGCCTGATTTTCATTTATTTGTCAATGATCTGACACGGTTTATGGATTGAATCGGGGCATGTTAAAACTAGGTTTGCGAACGAAAATTTTTCTCGGGTTTGGAACTGTCATAGTCCTTTTTTCTGGAATCTGTATTTTTGCGGGGATTGCAGGATCCCGTGCAAATGTTATCTCATCCGTGGCTGTGCCGACTCTTCTGGCATCATCTAAACTGGAGCGTCTAGCCGTAGAAATCAGAGTTGCCACAAACCGCTTTTGTAGCAGCATGAAGGACGATGACGCCAAGGCCGCAGAGGATCGCATCAACGACATCAAGACATATCTGGAAACTTGGAAAAGCACCGGTTCTTCAACAAACTACGGTGGAATTTCTGAAAAAATAGAGAATGCGGGAAACTCTGCCGCCACTTTTGAAAAAAACTATCTCAATCTGAAGGAACGGATAGCCGAGATGCAGGAGACGCGCACGACAATGCGCGAAACGGAGGAGACTTTTAAGGAGTATTTTGAAGTCCTGAGAAGTGCGCATGTAAAATCGTTTTTCGGCAAAGACATAACGCCCGATGTCGCGGAGGCTAAGATGGCACTTCTGATGAGGGTGGGCGAACTGTTTTCGCTCGGGGCGCAGGACGCATCTAGTGCCTACGCGCTTGGCAACCACCAGCTCATGGAACGAGCTGTGGCTCGTTTTTCTGAAATCAAAACCGTTTTGGAGAGGCTTGGCGCACCTCCAGGCATGCAAAAACAGAAGTCCAGCGAAGGTGTCATGGTCTCATCTTCAAAAGACCCGTTTGCGCAGACTGTGGCGCAGGCTGGTGTTTTCAGATCCAGCGTGGAAATGTTCCAGATGAGCTGGAAAGCTTCCGAAACTTCCAAAAAAGCCTGTCTGGCTAGTGCCGAAGAGTTGAAAGATCTGGCTAGGCAGCTCGCCGATGAGATGGAGAAATCAACCAGCAAAGACGCTGGCGAAGCCTCTGTTATTTTGGAGTGGCTGCGGTATTTGAATAACGGATTGATGCCTGTAGCCATCATTCTGGGCTTTGTTTTTGCCTACTGGATTTCGCTGATGGCGTCGGTGCCGATACGCAAGATCGTGACTAACCTCCAGAACGCTTCTGGCGATTTGAGCGAGGCTTCCATAAAGCTGACGAGTGCCAGCATCACCATGTCTAACGAGGCTTATCACCAATCCGCTGAACTCGTGCGGACTTCGGAGGCACTGGGCGAATTTTCATTGCTTTCCACACAGAACTCCGAGAGGGCGCAGCACGCTAAAGTCATATCCAACGAAACAACGCGCCAAGCCGAGCATAGCATGGGTGTGATAAGGCACATGCGCAAGGCGATGGAGGAGATAGCCAAAACCACACGCGTAGTGGATGAAATAGCACTCCAGACTCGTCTCCTTTCCCTGAACGCATCCGTCGAAGCCGTCAGAGCTGGAGCGGCGGGGAAGGGGTTCTCCGTGGTGGCCGACGAGGTGCGCAAGCTGGCTGCACAGGCTGCGGACGCTTCCCGCTCAATACACCAGAGCATTACATCGGGATCCAAACTCGCGCACGAAGTTGCGGATGATCTAGCTAAAGTCGTTGACCAGTTCCATGTTTTGGACGGTATCGTCACGGAGATATCGCAGGCTTCTTTTCAGCAGTCGCACGGCATCCAGTCTATGAATACGGCTATGCTGGAATTGAATGATATCACCAAGTCAAATACCAGCAACTCGAGCCTTATTTCCGACTATGCGCACGAATTGAAAGATCAGTCTGTAGTTATGAAAGATATGGTAGAAACTTTGGGCAAACTGATTGATGGCAAGGTATCTGCCTGCGCCCAAGTCTCTAGCGACCATGACGAATCGGGGGGAGCAAAAGCATTTCTCCCCAGAAGGGTGCCGCTTCTTTTCTACCCGCGTGTTAGCATGGGTTGATTTTGAAAATCATATCAGGCATAGGGCTTCGGAATGCGCTTGAAGTCGCACGGCTGTGATGCACGATATTGGCAAGGGAGATAAATAGATGATACTTGTCACAGGCGGGAGCGGGTTTGTCGGGCGTGCAGTGGTGCGTCGGCTCAAGGAGCTAGGCCATTCTGTAAGGGTCGTTGTTCGTCACCCAGAAAAAATCAGGTCTTTGCCCGAGTTTCAAGGTGTGGAGCTTTGCGCGGGTGATTTATCTCTCCCCGGTGGATTTTCTGGGGAATTGTTTTCGGGCGTCCAAGCAGTTATCCATCTTGTAGGAATAATATGGGAGCCGCGCAAAGGTGCTTTCAATGCTGTCCATGTCGGGGCGACACGCCATGTTTTAGACGCGGCGAAGTTGGCGGGTGTAAAACGCATCATACACATGAGTGCTCTAGGCACACGCCGCCATGCTGCATCCCGCTACCATCAGACAAAATGGGAGGCCGAAGAACTTGTTAGGCAAAGCGGCATGGATTGGACGATCGTTCGTCCCTCGGTCATTTACGGCGGAGGCGATGGTTTTGTTTCTACTTTCGCCCGCATAATGCGTTTCCCGTGGAACTTGTTGCACGGGTTTGTCGTGCCGTGTTTCGGCAAGGGGAACATGAAGTTCCAGCCCGTTTCAGTGGATGCTGTCGCATGGGCAATCGCTAGGTCGCTGACACGCGAGGAAGCGGTTGGCAAGGTATTCGATCTGTGCGGGAACAGAAAGTGGACACTGAAAGAGATGCTCGTAGCCATAGCTGAGGCACTCGGATTGAAGCCAGCATGGCTCGAAACTGCACCCGAGTTCTACCCTGTTCTTGTCCCTTGGGTTTTGGCACGCGGGTCTAGGCCAGTGATTTTAACGGTTCCGTTTTGGCTCGGTTACGCCATGGCATTCGTGCTGGAGCGTCTCCCTTTCCCTCCACCAATCACGGCGGATCAAATAATAATGCTTGAAGAAGGCAACACGGGAAATTCTGGCGAAGCTTCTGAAATCCTTGGGTTTGACCCCAGCGATTTCGGAAAAGATTTGCCATCGTTTGTCGGCGTGTAAAGTTCTTGCCATGACTACTGTGGACATCCGAATTCACGAGGTGACTTTTTGTAGTCGTGTTTCAAAATGGGTTGATAGCATGTTTTTACAAAATCCCGCATGGGGTTTTGCCCGCACAGAAATTGAAGAGTCCAAGGGCATAAAAAAGAAGCGTTCAGATTTGCGTGTCTATGACACGAAAAAGAAACTCGTGCTTGCTGAGGAAGTGAAGTTGCCAGGGACACCGGAGGGACGGAATGCCTACAGCTCCAGCCTGATTGAAGATGCCTTCCACAAAGCATCTTCGGCGGGTGCTGAATTTTTTTTCACATGGAATGTCAATAAGCTAGTTTTGTTTGATTCCAAAAAGTGGGATGTGCCATTGATGGATCGGCGCGTAAAAGAGTTTGACCTCGGTATTGATTTAGACAACTCCGACGATGTTTCTCGTCCAGAAATTGAGAAATGCATCCAGTGCTTCCTTGATGAGTTTTTCGGACAACTTCATGAAATAGCGGCGGGCAAGAAACTAGGCTGGGGGATGTTGCCAGATGAACTGTTTATCCGTGCCTTTGAGAGTCATATCGCTTGGCCTGTGCAACTCACGGCTGAATATTTATTCGCTCAGTCCTCCGAGGACAGGCGGTTTGACGCGCTGTTTCAAGAATGGATGTCAAAGGAGCAGGGGTGGCAGGTGATTCGCAACGACACGAAGACTTGGCGCGGTTTGATTGACCGAGCATCACGCACGCTCTGCTATGTTTTTGCCAACCGTCTTTTGTTTTACGAATCTGTCCGTCGGAAATTCGACGAACTAAAACCAATCACCGTTCCAGAAAAACTCGACCACACGCTAGACCTGCTTGAGCATTTCAACAAATCGTTCCAACACGCGATAAAAGTGACGGGGGATTACGAAACGCTGTTTTATCCGATGCAAATTGATTGGGCGGCTCCGGCCATATTCCAGCACGAACTTGCGCTGGAGGCTTGGCGTTCGGTTTTAAGCGAACTCGACCAGTTCAATTTTAAAGAAATACGGACAGACATTTTGGGCGGTATTTTCCAAAAGCTGATTGCGCCGGAAGAACGCCACAAGTTTGGGCAGCATTATACCAGCGAAGACTTGGTGGATGTGGTGAACGCCTTTTGCATCCGCAAAGGCGATGATGTCGTGCTAGACCCGGCGTGCGGTTCTGGCAGCTTTTTGGTTCGCGCCTACCACCGCAAGGCGCACTTGAATCCGAGTGCAGCGCATCAAGACCGCATCGCTCAAATCTACGGCTCTGACATTTCCCTTTTTGCAGCGCATTTGGCCACGCTAAATTTGGCGTCGCGGGATATTAACGAGGAAGAAAATTATCCACGCATCGCCCGGCGCAATTTTTTTGAAATACGCGAGAAAAAGGAATTTTGGAAATTGCCATGCGGCTTGCGTGGCGAGCGCAAAACAGAACCGATTTTTCTGCCAAAATTAAATGCCGTGGTCGGCAATCCACCCTATGTCCGACAAGAGCTGATCCCAAGGCGTGCAGACAAGCCCAAGGCGGATTCGGCTAAGGAAGATTTGTTTGAACTCTGCAAAAACCTGTGGGGCATTGAACTTACTGGGCGGAGCGATTTGCACTGCTACTTTTGGCCAGCGTCTGCGGCGTTTTTGAAAGAGAACGGCTGGTTTGGTTTTTTGGTTTCGTCAAGTTGGCTGGATGTGGAATACGGATTTGCTTTGCAGGAATGGATTTTGAATAATTTCAAGATTCACGCCATTTTGGAAAGCAACGCCGAGCCGTGGTTTGAAGATGCCCGCGTGAAAACATGCGCCGTGATTTTGCAGCGGTGCGATGACCCCGAGGAACGATTCAAGCATCTGGTGAAGTTCGTTCGATTGGATGCACCGTTGGCAGATATTTTGGGCGAACGCCCTGATGAAAATTCCAGACAGACCGCCGCTGAAAAGTTCCGCGACATCATTGCCAGATGCAAAGAGGACAAGGCACGCGATCAATTCCGCATTGTGGTTGTTCCACAGAAAAAACTTTGGGACGACGGCTTGCGTGCTGGGAAATTGTTCGCGCTCCAGAAGCAACGCGACTCATCGGAAGGCGTTCGCCAGAGCGGCGGCGGGGATGATGAAGAAGAAAATGGCATCTATGACGAGGCTGGCAACGGCGTTCTGCACGACGGTGGCAGCATTGGCTATGGGCCAAAATACGGCGGTGGTAAATGGGGAAAATATCTTCGTGCGCCAAATTTTTATTTTAGAATAATGGAGCGTTACGCCAGTCGGTTTGTGCCGCTTGGCGAAATTGCCACGGTTCGCCGTGGAATCACAAGCGGCTGCGATGCTTTTTTCATGCCGCGTGATGTCTCGCAAAGTTTTTTAGACAAATATTCTAAGCAGGAATGGAACAATGCTCCATTGCATACACACTGCAAAAGGGCTGAAATCGAATCTGGCAAAGTTAAGTTAATCAAAACCGGAAGCGGCGATGAAACCGTGCATCCTATCGAAGCCGAGTATCTCGCGCCAGAAGTTCACAGTCTGATGAATGTAAATCGCCCTGTGATCCGCGTTGGCGAATTGGATCGGCTTGTTTTGCTGGTTTCAAAACCGTTGGGTAAACTGGAAGGGACTTATATTCAAAAATATATCCGCTATGGTGAGCAAACCACATTCGCATCAGCAAAAAGCAAGGCCGTCCCAGTGGCGCAGCGGACGAGTTGTGCAGGCCGCAACCTGTGGTATGACTTAACTGGCTCTACTCCAGGCGCATTTTTCTGGCCGATGGCACAACAATACCGTCATGTCATTCCTGCTAACCTCGAAAAACTGATCTGTAATCACAACCTGTTTGATGTGCATCCGCGTGACTTGGACGCACAAGCGATTATAATTTTGACTGCGGTTGCCAATTCAACTTTGGTTGCCAATTTCAAGACCTTTTACGGTCGCTACGCTGGCACAGAAGGGAATTTGAAAACAGAAGTAGTGGATGTGAATCTTTTGGAAATTCCAGATCCTCGCAACGCATCTGAAGCCGTCGCAAAAAAGTTGCGCGATGCCTTTGAGCAACTTTGCTGTCGCGACACTGGCAGTTTGGTGGAAGCCGCGTTCGTTGAGTGCCGCTCACACGAACGGGCTAAGAAGTTGGCGGCAACCCCTATTGAACTGCCTGAAGAATTAAAACAGCCAGACCGCCGTGCGCTGGATTTGGCCGTTTTTGAATTGCTGGGCGTCAGTGAAGCCAGCGAATGCGAAAAATTGTTGGGTGAGCTGTACTGGGAAACGGCCAACCATTTCCGGCAAATCCGCCTCGTTGAAATTCAGAAGCAGGAACAGCGGGCAAAATCCGAAGGCCGCGAGTTTCGCACGGACGAACTCGCTGCAGATATATGGGACAGTCTGCCGCCTGATGATAGGCAACCGTTCGCTGCATGGCTCGCCAGTCAGGTTGCTGACGGACTGCCATTCAGCATACCAGAAAGCGACGGTTGCAGGCTCATGGACACAAGCGATTTTCTTGATGCCAACTCTGTTTTTTTCTCTTTTTCTGGCGCGTTAAAAAAAGAGGCGCATAAACTCGCTTTGCCGAGCCGTGCGCACGCGGAATTGGCCTATTTCGCATGGCAGCATAAAATCTTTGGCGATCTCATGTTGCCGAAAACCGAAAAGGACGCATCTTCACTGCACGCTGCTGCTGCCTCTCGCGTGAAAGCTATTATAGCCAAAGCCGATGGTCTTGCACGCAGTCGCACTGGCGATGAACGCAAAGCTATGGATTTGTCGCGGCTCATTGTGAGTTGGATGATTAACGGCAAGCCAGATAATAACTGGGACAAAAATAGAGATTTATAAACAAACAGATGAGGCTGGTTTTACTCAGCTTTTGATGAGGGTTTTATTCGTGCCCGCTCTTGGTTATGAACAAATGTCTGAATGTCGTGTTTTTTTTGGCAGTGTTGTATTTTGGGGATGCAACTCACACCATCGCGCAGGATATGGAGTCTGACTTTCCCGAAAATGTCCCAGCACCAGCACTCATCATCCCCAAAACAGCAGACCCTTTTGACACGCAGAACCTGATAAGGGCTGATGCTCTCGCACTGGAGTTGCAGTTCAAAAACAAGCAGGCCGAGCCTGCAAGCGCAAAGGGGGATTGGGATCGGAACGCGGCACTGGTTTATAGACAGCGCATTTCAGGCAATCTCGATTGGGTTCAGACGATGGACTTCAATTTCCATGGGGCGACTCCTCGCGATCCTTGGGGCGATAGGCAGGCGGACAGCCTGCTTGTCATCTACCAAAACAAGCTTTCTTATGAAGTGAAAAAAAATTTGTCAGTGGAAGGTTTTGCATGGAATCAGCAGAGAGCATTAGCAGACGCCGAAATGGTTTCAGAAAAGGACGGGATCGGATTGTCGTCTAGTTTCGGATGGCAAGGGGCTGGTTCTGTGACCGCAGGTTTGAAGCAGGAGTTTTCGAGGCATACGCAAGAGTGGTTTGAGGAGCAGGACACATTCTGGCTGGAAGGCAGGCAACAACTCGGGGCAGTGCCTGTAACCTTCTCGTTCATGCCTGCGTTATCGAGTGAAAAACTCCATGCGAGTGGTAGCCAGCAACCGCTTTCTCAAACATCGCGCCTCACTGGAACGATGCAATACCAGCCAACGGCGCACACTTTTTTTTCGACTGGCTCCACATTCGGTTTCCAGCGTTCGGAGAAAGAAGTCAGCGGGCAAAATGCAAGGACTCTTTTCACGGAGGTCAATCGCCGCATAGCACCTGGCACATCATTATCATTTCGTGCTGATTACGATACTTTCCAGATTGCGCCCGAGACGCTTTTGGAGACTGAAAAGGAAGCGCTTATGTTCAGTCTCTCACCATCGTTTTCGATTTCGGAAGATTTCTCTGCAAAACTGGAGTTCCAGTACCGCGTTGAAGATCGGGCCAAAGCCGCACTTGATGCGCAAGAGGGGCGCGTTTCGTTTACATTTGGCGGAAGCTTCTGATTTCAAGGCGAATCATTAGCCTCAGACATCCTGACTTCACTGGAAAAGAGATGAGCTATTCTGACGGGAGCGAAGCTCCTAAAACGGAGGGCGGGCTTCCAGCCCGCCTCTTCCATAGTGGAACTCTCGCCGCCGAAATCTGAAGATGCAGGCAGGGATGCCCGCACCACACTCCCCAGCCATCTCCTCGCCTTTGGGTCTCATCCTATTTCCTTATCCACCACTTTCTTGCCCAGAGACTTCAGGATGTCTGAGCCTTGTTGCGGGTAGCCAACAAACAAAAACGGCGCAGAGAATGAACTCTGCGCCGTTATGGTAACACCTTTTACTGGGACTGTGCCCGGTGTGATTAGTCTTGCAGGCCGTATATGGCTTCGTCTCCGAGCAACTCTTCGATCCGCAGGAGTTGGTTGTATTTGGCCAACCTGTCAGAACGGGAGAATGAACCCGTCTTGATCTGTCCGCAGTTCGTGGCAACTGCGATGTCTGCAATCGTGCAATCTTCCGTTTCGCCTGAGCGGTGGCTGAGGACAGCCGTGTAGTTTTTGCGCATGGCGAGTTGGACAGAGTCGAGGGTTTCTGTGAGCGTGCCGATCTGGTTTACTTTCACCAGAATCGAATTGGCCACGCCTTTTTCTATGCCTTTGCGGAGGAATTCCACATTGGTCACAAAGAGGTCATCGCCAACTAGCTGTGTTGTGGCACCCATCGCGTCGGTGAGTTTCTTCCAAGAATCCCAGTCGTTTTCGGCACACCCGTCTTCAATGCTGATGATGGGGTATTTTTTCTGGAGTTCTTTGTAATAGGCTACGATTTGTTCGCCAGTGAGTTCGCGCTTGTCGGATTTTTTGAAGATATACTTCTTCTTCTTCGGATCGTAGAATTCGCTGGAGGCGACATCTAAGGCCAAGAAAATTTCTTTGCCGAGTTTGTAGCCAGCCTGTTTCACCGCCGCCGCTATGACTTCGAGGGCGTCTTCGGTAGATTTGAGCGATGGGGCGAAACCGCCCTCATCTCCGACTGCCGTGCTGAGACCACGGTCGTGCAGAACGCCTTTGAGGGCGTGGAATACTTGAACGCCCATGCGCATTCCTTCTTTGAAACTCTTTGCGCCTTTTGGGACGATCATGAACTCTTGAAAATCAATCGGGGCATCCGAGTGTGCGCCGCCGTTCATGATGTTGGCCAGCGGGACGGGGAGGACTTTGGCGTTTGGTCCACCGAGGTATTTGAAGAGGGGTATGTCCAGCGCATCGGCTGCGGCGTGGGCGTTGGCGAGGGAGACGCCAAGGATGGCGTTTGCACCGAGCTTGGCCTTGTTGGGCGTGCCGTCCATGGCGATCATGGCGCGGTCGAGGCCGACCTGATCCAAGGCATCGAAACCGCGTAGTTCGTTGGCGATTTTGACCCGGACATTTTCAACGGCTTGGAGGACGCCCTTGCCGCCGTAGCGTGTTTTGTCTTTGTCGCGCAGTTCCCATGCTTCGTGTTCGCCAGTGCTTGCGCCCGAGGGGACTGCTGCACGGCCCATAGCTCCGCACAAAAGTTCGACTTCCACCTCAACGGTGGGGTTTCCGCGAGAATCAATAATCTCACGCGCTCTGATGTCTTTGATGTCTGTTGAGTTCACAGTTGGTTGGTTCCTTTTCTTGTTGGTTATTTTTTTGGTTGAGAATTGTGTGCCGATATAGATTTGATCACTACTTTCCGCGTGTTGCCAGATTCGTCTGGTATGCTTACAGAGTCACCGACACGCTTGTTTTGCAGTGCTTTGGCCATGGGCGTGAGGTAGGATATGATTTTTTTGTCAGGGTCTGTGTCCCATGCGCCTAGGATGACAAAGGTCTCTTCGCGCCCGCTGCAGTCAATGGTCACATGACAACCAACACCAATCTGTGTTGTGTCAACACTAGAGAAATCGGTGCCTTGAGTGCGCATGAGGTCGCGTTCTAACTCCGCCCGACGCCTAGCAAGAACTGTCTGCTGCTCTTTAGCAAATTTAAATTCCGCATTTTCGCGTAAGTCCCCGTAGGAACGAGCCGTAGCGATCTCTTGTGTGTTCGCTGGGATTTTTTTGCTAATGAGGTCATCTAACTCAGCATTGCGTTTTTCCAAACTTTCCCATGAGACGATGAGTGTGCCTTCCGATGACGGGTCAGAGACTTCGTCTTGTTTGGCGTCTGCTCCAGAGCGACTCCTGTCTGAGGATGCAGAAACAAGAGTTTGCATTTCGGGATATTTTTTGATTATGCGAGCCAAGAGGGAGCGTTGATCCATCTCGTCGAATACGGCTGTGAGCATAAGGCCACGGGTGAGGTCACGCACGGCGTCTAAGTCAGCACCTTCTACTAGGTCGGTGAGCAGCGTTTTATCTGAGAGCACCAAATCGCGTAGGCGGGCAGATTTGCGGTCGCCCATCTGATCCCGTTCGATGGCGGAGATGAGTGCGTTGAAAAGGCGTGGCTCCACAAGGAACTGCGTCTCATCCTTGCGGTTTTTGAAAATCCAGATCATGACATCCGAAGAGAGGGATTGTTCGCGGACGCCGCGTTTGAGGGCGTCGCGGAACATTTCGGCCTGTTTTTGTGATTCGAAAAAATTGCCTATCACGCCAGCGAGCCTTGCGTTGGCCGTGGAAAGGAAGCGGAGTATGGCTGAACCCCAAGTTTGTGGCTCGGCTTCTTTGATGGCGAAAAGCAGTCTCGTGGCATCGGAGGCTGGCATTTCCGTGAGAGCTTGGCCGACATCTTCATCATAGCGTACGACCAGCTTGACTGTGGAGGTGTCTTCTGACGGAGTGAGTCCAGCTTTTTCGGCTAGTTCGTCTCTGGCGATGGCCAGTTTCAAGACTTCTTTTTTATAGGAGAGTGCGGGGCGGCGTAGGGCTGTTTCTACTTGCTCAATTACAGGCTTGATTTCCTCTGACTTGTTTTTGACCTTATCAATATTTTCGAGCAAGTTCTCTGCGACTTTAAGCAGGGAGACAACGCCTTTTATTTCGGAGAGGTCGCCCACGGAAAATTCATCTTTTGTATTTTTGGGAAGAATTTTGAACGGGCTTTTTTTGTTGGTGGGAATTTCAAAGTTGCCCTCTTTTTTCAGTGCTTTGCGGGCAGCGTCCCACCATTTTTTCCAAGCGTCCTTGGAGACGACATCGGGGCAGAGCATTCGTTCCATGTTTTCCCCCGTGGCTTGGTTGCCAAGGCTTTGGATCATGCAGATCATGATGGATTTATGGTCTTCCGCAGCCTCTTTTTTGAGGCCATTCAAGTCGGTCATTTTCTTGGCCTGTATGTGGTCATCGGGCACTGGGGTAAGCGAGTCGGCGGCAAACTCTAACTGCAGGGCGTGCCCTTTTTTGCCGACGAAATCAATGATGATCTGCTCGTTTTTTATGTCCCAAGCTTTGACTTGGCCAAAGCCCCAACTTTTATGGGCGCAAAATGTTTGAGGTGTCAGTGTCTTGAGCTTTTGGGCGGCATTCTCTGAGAGCCTCTCCGTATCAACCAATTCTTTCAGTTCTTCCATTGGGTTCATTTATGCAAAAAGTTTGGGAGTTGGCAAGAGGTGCTTCCATTTATTTGTGCATTTGCGTGGGTGTTCATTGGTGGTGCTAGCGTGCTGGTGGCAGGGTGGGGATGAGGGCTGTGTCACCAGCTTTGATGGCGTTTTTTTCGAACCAGCCACGGTTGACTTCCAGCGCATAGGCTATGTTTGGATGTCTGCTGCGGACTGGCGTTTCGTCTAGCGGGTGCAGGTCGTGTATTTCCGTGATGCGGCCTGATTGATCTAAGTACGCGATGGAAAGGGGCAAAGTAGTATTGCGCATCCAGAACGATGCCTGCCGTGGTGTTTCAAAAACGAACAACATGCCTTGTTCGGGTGGAAGCTCTTTGCGGAACATGAGGCCGGTGACGGATTTCTCTGGGGTGTCGGCAATTTCCACCGCCAGCGTTTTTGATCCGATCTGGATCGTTGGCAGCGGGGAGCGTATGAATGCGGGTTTTTCGCATCCGGCAAAGAAAAGAGCCAAAAGGCAGACGACAAAATGTCGGCGTATTATTATGTGCTTTGGTTGCATGTGGCGAGCCTAGCATTGAGAACCTTTTGCGGCAAGGTAATGCCATGCTGCGAGGAACACTTTGAAGAAGTGAAGAAGCTGACAGTAGAACTTCGGTATCTTTGCCTGGAATGTGTGGACTGCTTGGCGTTTGTTGGTGACAGTGCCGAAAGGAATCAAGGCACCCGACCATGCCAGATTAGAATTAATAAAATGAGTTTGCAAAACGGATGGCTTTGAGCAAGGATTTTGCCGTGAAAGTTCTTTCTGCTCATCGCGACCACAGCCGTTCTTTCAGGGACTTTTTGTTTGTTTATCCTGTTCTTTCTAGGCGTTCCAAGGGCATTTCAATCGGTGTAAATTTAAACCCAAATAAGGTCTGCAATTTCGGCTGCGTATATTGCTGCGTGGATCGGACAACGCCACCGCGCATAAAATCGCTGAACATTGCCAGGATGGAATGGGAACTGGGCGAGATGTTAGAAATATGGAAAGATGGTTCGCTTTTTTTGCAGGAACCTTTCCTTTTAGTGCCCGCATCCTTGAGCCGTCTCAACGACATAGCTTTCAGCGGCGATGGTGAGCCAACGACTTCGCCGCATTTTAAAAATGCCGTGGAAAGCGTGATCCGCCTGTGCAAACACCACGGCTTGCAGCAAACAAAGCTCGTGCTGATCACAGACGCTTCTTGCCTCGAAAAGCCAATGGTCGTGAGCGGGCTTGAAATCATGTGCCAAGAGCCGCACGAGATATGGGCCAAACTGGATGCGGGAACCCCCGACTATTTCAAGCTAGTGAACCGCAGCTCAATTTCGTTTGAGAAGATTTTGAAAAACATCACGCAAACGGCGCAGAAACACCCGCTCTGGATACAGTCGCTTTTCATGCAACTGCGCGGCAATGCCCCTACACAGATGGAAATCAATGCTTACCGCGACCGCCTCTTGGAGATTTTGAATAGCGGCGGCAAAATCATGGGCGTTCAAATATATACCGTAGCGCGTCCAGTTCACTCCTCGGGCGTGGAAGCATTGCCAGCAGCATCGCTGGCGTTAATTGCCGAATTCATAAGGCGGGAAACGGGTCTTGTGACAGAATGTTTTCCTGGCATTTCTTGATCTATCGCACGCGATGCACACCACCCAAGGTTCCAGCAAATCAGAGCGAGCGTTTATTTTGGTCGGCAACGCTTTTCCTGCATCCGAATTTGCAGCATTGGGGCAAGCTCTTGCGGCGCGTTTTGGCGTTGGGTCGGAGCTGGTTTTGGTTTCGAACTTTGAAGAGGCGTCATCCGCGCTTGCTAGT
>JFJP01038829.1_pt1 | contig 24716 bp, 23 predicted proteins | sample 431651 | NCBI WGS metagenome assembly JFJP01 (sample SAMN02602958, study PRJNA72255) | Microbial mat metagenome, whole genome shotgun sequencing project. | biome: fresh water; feature: sink hole; material: water; isolation source: purple microbial (photo- and chemosynthetic) mats found in...
CGCTGTGAAAATGCCAGGGGTAGGTGAAGTGCGGGAAGTCGTCCCATTTGACCTTCAACATGGTTCGTGGAGGGAAACTCACCTGTTCGTGCATGATCTTCATCGTATGGTCGATTTAGTGTTTGGCAAAAATAGTACAAATGTCGATCAAAATAGTACTGGCCGAAATGTCGTCGAACAGGTACTTTTGAAAAAAACCAAATACGAACAAAATAACATGACCAACGAACAATGGAATATACTGGTTGATGTGATCAACCGAAATCACCAGGGACCAGCTCCTGTCGGTTTTATCGTTGATAGCCCGTGGCTTCCCGGTTGGGCCGGAATTTCGACTCTCGATTATTATGCCAGCGGAAAGCAATGGTTCGAAACCAATAAAAAAGCTATTGAAACTTTTCCGGAAACACTTTTTTTACCCGGCTTCTGGTCGGAATATGGAATGTGCAGCGAACCTTCGGCTTTTGGAGCTAAGCAGGTTTGGTACGAAAAAAATCTGCCACATGCCGATAAAACGATTCATTCGATCGACGATATTGCCGGAATTACAAAACCCAATCCGAAAGTCGACGGTTTGTTGCCGTTTATCATTCAGCGTCTGAAAGAATTCGAACCTTCGATTCACGAAATGGGACATGAAATTAAGTTCGCCATTGCCCGTGGCCCACTAAATATTGCAACGTTTTTGATGGGAACTACCGAGTTTATGATGGCTTTGATGATGAATCCGGAGGAGGCTCATCAATTGCTAAAAGTCATTACTGAATTTACCATCGACTGGCTGCGTTACCAAAAGGAACAGTTTCCTTCCATCGAAGGAATTCTGGTACTCGACGATATTGTAGGATTTGTTGGAGAAGACGAATGTCGCGAGTTTGTGGTGCCTTACCTGAGTCCTATTTTTGCTGCATTTGAAACCAAAGTGCGTTTTTTTCACAACGATGCACAAGGCTTAATAAGTACTCCGTTTTTGAAGGAAATTGGTATTAATTTGTTTAATTTTAGCTTCGAACATTCGATCAACGAAATCCGCGAATTGGCCGGGCCGGAAGTAGCTTTGCTTGGAAATTTGCCGCCGCGTGATGTACTGGCTGCTGCTACTCCTGAAGAAGTCCGGATTCAGACCACACAAATGTGGAACGAGGTTTCGGATAAAAAAGGAATCGTCTGGTCGTGTGGAGGTGGAGTTCCTCAAAATGTCCCGACGGAGAATATGCAGGCGTTTATTGAAACCATTAAGGAGCTTGAAAAAGCTTAGAGGATTTGTCAAGATTTACAATTGGACGATTTACAATTGACCATTTGAAACACAAAAGCCGGACACATAAAACTCATTGAAATACATTTAAATAGTAAATTGTCAATCAATAAATAGTAAATATACGAATGAAAATCATATTCATATTTATTGCCGTTTTAATGGCGGTTGGGGTCTCAGCTCAGGATCTTCTGAAATTTGAAGTTTTTGCCGGGTCCGTTGATCGGACTGATTGTCCGGTAAGTTTATCCATCGATCAGGTGAACTACAATACCGATTCGCTGAAACTGGTACTCTTTGAGCTGAAAGGGAAAGCTGAAACTTCAGTCCCATTTCAATTGGAGACGGCTTCCGGAGCCAAAGTGTGGTTTATTCTGAATGGTTTAACTCCCCAAAATAGCAAAAGGATGTTTGTCCTTCGGAAAACTCCAAATTCACAAACTTTTCCGTCCGGAATAAAAACGGCGATCAAAGATGGAGCGTTGAGTCTTTCTTCAGGAGGTAAGCCGATTTTGAGTTACCAGATCGAAACTGTAAATCCACCCAAAGGAGTTAGTCCATTGTTCAAACGCTCGGCTTTTTTGCATCCGGTATGTTCACCCGGAGGCGAAGTACTCACCCGCATTCAGGCACCCGACCACTACCATCATTACGGAATCTGGAATCCCTGGACCTTGACTTTCATCGGAAAACGCGAGGTCGATTTCTGGAATTTATACAAAGGTCAGGGAACGGTTCGGTTTGCCGGATTGGTTTCGAAGGTTGAAGGTCCTGTTTTTACCGGATTCAAATCACTTCAGGAACACATCGATTTTGGGGCTGTTGGTGGCGATGCGGTGGCTATGAACGAATTGTTCGATGTCAGAGTTTGGAATGTGAACAATCAACGTTACCTGTTTGATTACGTCAGCACACTCAATACACCACTCGATTCAGGAATTTTGCTGGCGGCTTACCGTTATGGTGGCGGAATTGGCTGGCGGGCCACCGAAAAGTGGACTAAAAACAACAGTTCGGTACATACTTCGGAAGGGAAAAACCGCAAGGATGCCGATGGAAGTAACGCCCGCTGGTGTATTGTGGAAGGCGAATCGGCAACTGTAGAAGGTCGCTCCGGCATATTGTTTTTGAGTTATCCGGCCAATCGCATGCACCCGGAACCAATGCGGGTATGGCCTTCGGATGCAAATAACGGACGTGGCGACATGTATTTTGAGTTTTGCCCCATTCGCCACAAAGACTGGAAAATTGAAAAGGGCAACGATTATACCTTGCGCTACCGGCTGGTTGTTTTTGATGGTAAAATGACTCCTGAAGAAGCTGAAAACTATTGGCAGGCATTTGCCAATCCCCCTTTGATTGTGCTTGATAAAGGAACAACGAAGAAATAAATCCTAATCCTAAATAAAACTAACCTATGTACACGAAATTTTTAATCTCCATTTTAATCGTTCTTTCGTTTGGTGCAGTGCAGGCTCAATATAAAGAATTTCCAGTGACCGACGATTGGACTCAGCAAATCGAAAAACTGGCTCCGGCAAAAGCCGAAGTCCAGCCCCGAAAACATCACAAAGTGCTGGTGTTCGGTTTATTCACCGGATTTAATCATTGGGTGGTTCCACACACCAATGCGGTTATGAAGGTTTTGGCTGAGAAAACGGGTGCTTTTGAAATTGAAATCAGCAACGACATTTATAAATTTGAAAAAAACAGTCTGAAAAAATACGATGCAGTGGTTCTGAATAACAACTGTTCGGTGGGACCACGTCGCGATTTGCTTCTGGATGTGCTTGATAAGGATAAAAATCTGACTGATGATCAACGTAAAGCAAAAGCCGCAGAGCTCGAATCGAATCTGATTAATTATGTGAAAAAGGGTGGTGGATTGATGGTTGTTCACGGTGCAATTGTGATGCAAAACAATTCAATGGCTTTCAGTGAAATGGTTGGCGGAAGCTTCGATTATCATCCGGCACTGCAGGAGGTTACTCTCGAACTGTGTGAGCCGAATCATCCATTGCTGAAAGCATTTGAAGGAAAATCGTTTGTTCATTCCGACGAACCTTATCTGTTCAACAAAGCTTACACCCAAAAGAATTTCAGGCCATTGCTGTTTATGGATACTTCGAAGTTGATCCATAAGACCAAAGAAATTGATGAAAAAATTAAGTATGTATCCTGGATCAAACGATTTGGAAAAGGAAGGGTGTTTTATGTTTCGCCTTCGCACAATGCCAAAAGTTTTGAAGATACAAGGCTTTTGAAGTTTTACCTGGATGGTGCACAGTATGTGCTGGGCGATTTAAAATGTGATGATTCGCCCGCAAAATTTTAACAAACTAACTAAAACGATAACGCATGGAACGACGAAATTTTTTAAAACAAATGGGTGCCGGTGCTGCCGGAGCTATTATTCTGCCAACGATTGTGCCATCGTCGGTAATGGGAAAGAATGCGCCAAGCAATAAAATAAATGTGGCGCAGATTGGTTGTGGTCGTATTGCCCGCGACCACGACATGCCCGGAACTTTACAGCACGAAGTTGCCCGCATGATTGCCGTGTGCGATTTGGATAAAAATCGTCTGGCTGATGGTAAAAAGCTGGTGGAAAATTTCTATAAAAAGAAAACCGGTCAGGATAATTACATCGACGTACGGATGTACGACGACTACCGTGATTTACTTCAGAATAAGGATATTGATGCAGTGGTTATCAGTACACCCGATCACTGGCATGCACAGCCTGCAATTGAAGCCGCTTTGGCTGGAAAACACGTGTATGTGCAGAAACCAACTTCGCTAACCGTTGCCGAAGGCCGTATTATGGCCGACATCGTAAAAGAGAAAGGAATTATTCTTCAGGTTGGAACTCAGCAACGTTCATCTTCGCAGTTCCGTGTTGCAGCCGAACTGGTTCGCAATGGCCGGATTGGTCGTTTGCATACTGTAAAAATCGGTTTGCCGGGTGATCCTTCAGGACCTGAAGCTGCTGAGATGCCCGTACCCAAAGGTTTTAATTACGACATGTGGCTGGGCGAAACACCTTACGTGCCATACACCGAAATTGGGGTTCATCCACAGTCGGGATACGGACGGCCGGGATGGTTGCGACTTGAGCAGTTTGGTGCGGGTATGATTACCGGTTGGGGACAGCACCATTACGACTCAGCAGCATGGGGAATGAATACCGAATATACAGGCCCGATTTCGGTACAGGCGGTAGCCGAATTTCCTAAATCAGGATTGTGGAATGTGCATGGCGATTTTATGGCCAAGGCCGAATATGCCAATGGAATAACCATGTATACAAGCGGTGGTTATCCAAACGGTATCCGCTACGAGGGTACCGAAGGCTGGATTTTTGTTTCGAGGGGCGATTATGTCGCTTCGGCCAGCGATCCGGTTTCGAAAGCTAAAAGTGCAAAAGCACTCGATGCCAGCGATCCCAAGATTTTGGAATCGGTAATTGGCGAAAACGAGATTCACCTGTACAAAAGCAGCGAGCAACATGGTAACTGGCTCGAATGTATTCAAACCAAAAAGGAGCCTATTTCTCCTGCTGAAATCGGGCACCGGGCTTGTACCATTTGTTTGATTACACATATTGCCATGAAACTGAATCGCAAATTAAACTGGAATCCGGGAACCGAACGTTTCGAAAATGATGCTGAAGCGAATTCAATGCTGAGCCGTCGTGAACGTTTCCCTTATGGAATTAGCAATATCAAGCGGAAATAAATAGAGAAAATTCTATAAATTAAAACAAGGCGCATCCGGAATTGTTATTAAAACTACAATTGCTGTATGCGCCTTAATTTTATGGCCTGCATAGCTCGAAATTCTAAAAAACGATATCGAAAATGAATAATCCAAATTTTGATTTGACAGGAAAGGTAGCTGTAGTTACCGGAGGTGGTGGTGTTTTGGGTGGAAGCATTGCTCAAAGTCTGGCCATGGCAGGAGTGAAAGTGGTGGTTCTGGGTCGTAATCCTGAAAATATTTTAGTCCGAACCGAAGAGATTAATAGTCAGGGTGGCGATGCAATGCCTGTGATTGGCGATGTGGTGAACATGGAAGAGCTTATTTGCGCACGCTCCGAAATATTCAAAAAATACGGCACCATCGACATCTTGATCAATTGTGCCGGCGGAAATATGCCCGGTGCAAACATCAGCCCTGAGCAGACTATTTTTGATATGGATACCGAGGAATGGGGCAAAGTGTTGGAGCTAAACCAAAACGGAACCGTGTTTCCTTGTCTGGTTTTTGGCGAAGTGATGGCTCGAAAAGGAAAGGGGAGTATCATCAACATTTCGTCGATGGCAACTTATTCGGCTATGACTCGTGTTCCGGGCTATTCGGTTGCCAAAAGTGGAATGAACATTTTTACCCAGTGGCTGGCGACCGAGTTGGCACAAAAATTTGGCGAAGGATTACGGGTAAATGCCATTGCTCCTGGCTTTTTTATTGGTGATCAAAATCGGGCAGTGCTGATTAATCCGGATGGTTCGTATACCGAACGTAGCCACAAAGTACTGGCAAAAACGCCGATGGGTCGATTTGGTGACATCAACGAGCTCAACGGAATCGTACAATTTTTGTGTTCCGATGCGGCCAGTTTTATAACCGGAGCAATCATTCCGGTTGATGGCGGATTTTCTGCTTTCAGCGGAGTTTAATCCCTGTTGCTTTCAGCCAAATCCATTCAAGACTCATCATTCAAGATTCAAGACTCATTATTCAAGATTCCCTTTTATATTCAAGATTCCCTTTTATGGCACTCGAAAAATCATGGCGCTGGTTTGGTTTGGGCGATTCAGTTCAACTGTCCGACCTAAAACAAATGGGAGTTGAAGGAGTAGTTACAGCCCTTCATCATATTCCCAACGGTGAGGTTTGGCCGGTTGACGAAATCCGGAAAATAAAATCGGCTATCGAAGCGCACGGTATGCGCTGGTCAGTGGTCGAAAGCCTGCCGGTTTCGGAAGGAATCAAAACCCGGAATTCCGATTGTTCACGACTGATTGCCAATTACAAACAATCGCTCCGGAACCTGGGCGAATGTGGAATCGATACGGTTTGCTACAATTTTATGCCGGTACTCGACTGGGTGCGCACCAGCTTACAGTACCAGTTACCCAACGGTGGCGAAGTAATGTATTTCGACTATGCCACTTTTGTGGCGTTCGATGTTTATATCCTGAAACGACCGGATGCGGCAACAGATTATCCGGAAGAAGTGCTACTTGCAGCACGAAAGGCTTTTGATGCGATGAGTCCCGACGAAAGGGAAGCTTTAGCCCGCAACATCATTGTGGTGTCGCAGGGATTTATCGATGGCACCGTAGATGGCTCGACACCTGATTATAAAAAAGCATTTCTGGATTTTCTGGAAACTTACCGGTCGATCGACCGTGATCAATTGCGGGTGCATTTAGCTCTTTTCCTTCAGGAAGTAGTTCCTGTCGCCGAAGAAGCCGGGGTGAAACTTTGTATTCATCCCGATGACCCTCCATTTCCGGTACTCGGGTTACCGCGTATTGTAAGCACTTTTGACGATCTGGAATGGATTTGCAGGCAGGTCGATTCCGTTGCTAACGGAATTACCTTTTGTACCGGATCGCTTTCGGTTAACCGGCAAAATAATCTGGAAGAAATAGTTGAAAAACTGGGCTCCCGAATTCATTTTGCCCACCTTCGAAACAATGTATTTCTCGAAAATGGGGCGTTTCACGAATATGGCCACATTGAAGGCGATATCGACATGTATCCGATTGTGAAAGCTTTGCTGAAAGAGCAAATCCGGAGGAAAGGCTCAGGCAGATCTGATTTTCGCTTGCCGTTTCGTCCCGATCATGGCGTGAAAATGCTCGACGATTATCGTCGCACAGCAAATCCGGGTTATCCCTTGATTGGTCGGCTTAAAGGTTTGTCGGAACTTTCTGGGATGCAAATGGCCATCGAACGGGAGTTAGTTTCTGAAAATAGTCGCTAGAAATTCCTTGTTTTTTCAACGATCAGGCTTACCAATGTTTCCCGCTGTTTAGCCAATTGTTTGATGTTGTTCCGGAACGATTGTTTTCCAAACCGTAATTTCAGTTCGTCAAAAATATGCCGGTAAAAAATCAACAATTGATAGCTCAGTTTGCCAATAAACGGCATCAGAATTAAGCTCCCGATGGCCGGAAGCAGTGAATGGCTAAATATCCGGATTAAACCTGCCACCAACAGGTAGAATAATGGGAAAACCAATAATCCGGCAACAAAATTAAAGGTGCTCAGGAAAGTAAGGTTTTTTACTTTTTTACGAATGATCAGCCGGGGAATAAAAAAGGGCAACGCATTGGTGATTAGTCCGGCCATCAGAAGCGGCAAAAACATGATCCCGGCAACTAATCGAATCATAAAAATGAATCCATTGGTTTGTATTGCCTGAAAAACCTGTTCGTCGCAAAGCTTTTGTGTTGCCAGGTTTTGGTAATAATTGCCGGTTGCCTCAAGTAGTGTTCCGAATGTTTCCGGATCATTCGATTCCAGCGCTTCGAGCTTTTTTATCGACTCATTTTCGTACAAAAACTGTTGCATCAGTCGTTGTCTTCCGTTAAAAGCAGCTGTTGCAAACTTCTTCCCAGGCAGACTTCGCATATTCTCATAAGTTGCGTAATGCGTGTTGCTACCGATTTGCATGGTCAGCGGTAAAAGTAGTTCGAGAATCTCTTCACGCAGACCGAGCATTGCTTTTTGTGGACTTTCGGCATATTCCTGCCGGTATTTGTTTACCTCGATGGGTTTGCCGTACTGCACAATCAGCGATCGGTTAAAAGCCCAATAGTGGTCGTAATAAATTCCAACCGGCACAATCTGTAAATCAAGTCTGAAATTATTTTTTTCTTCCGCTTCAAGAGCAATTCGTGGAATAGCTTTTTTATGGGGAAGCATTTGCCGTCGGCCCGAATGAGCTGCTTCCGGAAAAAGGGCAACGGTTTGTTTGTTTTCGAGAAGATCAATGACCTGTGCAAAAATTTGTTCGTTGTTCGAAAGATTATCCTTCCCGTCGCGAATCCGGTAAACCGGTAATAATTTCAGAAATTTCAGGATGGGTTGTGTGGCTTCGGTCTTGAAAATGTCGGCTCTGGCCAGCCAAATCGATTGGTGAGGATTGGTACAAACTACCGCTAGCGGATCCATCAAAGCGTTTTGATGGTTGGGCGCAAAAATAATTGGTCTCCCTTTCGGAATAACATTTCGGCCGATAACGACGATGTGTTTATGAGTCAGCCAAAATGCAAACCGCACGTAAGTTCGCAGGATTTCGTATCCCAATGACCAATTTTTCATCTTAAGCCAGAATGGGTTTGCGCGACCAGATAAAAGCAATGCTCAGTCCGCTGATGATGTGCCAGATTCCCCACCATGCCGCGATGATGGCCATTCCTCCCAATTCCATTTCAGGAGGAAATATTTTGGGATTAAACATGAGTGCCAAGGCAAGTCCCGAATTCTGAATACCCGTTTCAATAGCAATGGTGCGTTGGTCGGCGAGGGGCAAACTCATTATTTTGCTAAAAAAATAACCGGTAGAAAGTGCCAGCCCGTTGTGCAGCAAAACAATCAGGAATACCAAATGTACATAGCTGGTAAATTGTGCGAAATTTGCCGAAAGCATGGTAATCACCATGAGTATAAAAAACAGCAGTGAACCACGGTTAATCGGTTTTTGGATCTTTTTTGTCAGAAGTGGAAATTTTTTGGCTACAAATAATCCAACAATTACCGGAATACCCAAAAGAATAAAAACAGTTTGGAACATCTGAACTTTGTCAATTACCAATGGGCGTAAAAGTCCGGCGGCTTCGTGTTTGTTGTAAAAATTGATGTAGATATTTCCCCAGAAGGCAAAGTTGAACGGCGTGAAGAAGACGGCTGCCGAGGTTGATGCAGCCGTAAGACTTACCGAAAGAGCCACGTTCGCCCGAGCCATTGAACTGATGAAATTGGAGATGTTTCCTCCGGGACATGCGGCTACCAAAATCATTCCCAAAGCTACTGTTGGTGTTGGATTCAGTAGAAGAACGAGCAAAAAGGTAAACGTGGGTAATAAAAAAGTTTGACTAATAAAACCTACCAGAAACGATTTGGGCCTTTTAAGTATATCCTGAAAGTGCTCCACCTTAATGTCGAGTGCAACACCAAACATGATGAGTGCGAGCGCAACATTAAGGAATACCAGTCCGGAACTGGTAAAATTGAGCCGGACGTGGTCGAGTACTTCGAGAGAATTATTCATTATAAACCTAAGATTTTTATGATGTTTTTAGCTATATCGGTATTCTCCATAATTCCGGTGAATTTTTCAGCTCCGGGACCATACGCAAATACTGGAACCATTACCGCAGTGTGGTCGCCGGTAGGGAAGGCTCCTTTTACTTTGCCCGTTTTCATGTCGCCACCTGTTAATGCGAAGCCTCCGGTTTCGTGGTCGGCCGTTACAATGATAAGTGTTTCGCCATCTTTGGCCGCAAATTCAAGTGCTTTCCCAATAGTTTGGTCGAAATCAAGCATTTCTTTTACTACATAACCGGTATTGTTCTGGTGAGCACCCCAGTCGATTTGTGAACCTTCAATCATGATAAAAAAACCTTTTTTATTCTGATCGAGAATGTTCAATGCGGTTTGGGTCGACACCGGAAGACTCATTTTACGTTTGGGTGCCGGGTCGTTGTGTTCGTCGGCAGTGAGACCAGCCAGTTTGCCACTTTTAACCTGAGCGATTTCGTCCATGTTGCGCAATACCTGATAACCTCTCTGTTTAAGTTCACTGGTCAGGTCGCGTTTGTCTTTGCGTTGGGCAAAATGTTTGTATCCACCGCCAATAAATACGTCGATGTCGGTTTTCAGGAAGTCGGCAGCAATGTCTTCGTAACTGCCACGGCTTCCCTGATGCGCGATGTACGATGCTGGTGTGGCATGAGTAATGGCCGAAGTTGAAACCAATCCGGTAGCCATCCCTTTTTGTTCGGCCATTTCCAGAATTGTTTTGATGGCAACGGTGTCGGTATTTACGCCAATCGCTCCGTTGTATGTTTTTTGTCCGGTCGAAAGTGCTGTTCCTCCGGCTGCAGAGTCGGTAATGTATTTGTCCGACGACTGAGTCTTTGAGAATCCTACACATTTAAAATTGTCGAGGAACAAATGCCCGCCGTTCGCAGTTAAGCCTGAAAAAACCTGAGTCGTTCCCATACCGTCGCCGATCATCATGATCACTTTTTTAGGTTTTTTAGCCTTGAATTTTTGCGTGAAGGTTTTTACTTCGTAAGGTTTTCCGCCCGGATATACTTTGGTGGAGTCTTCTTTCGAAACCGACTTGTAGTTTTCCTGACTGTAGGCCTGCAGTGAGCCAATTAACAATGCGGCACCAATTAATAATTTAAATTTCATGAGGCTTTTGTTTTATGGGTTTGTGATTTAGGTTCGATAAAAAAAATATGAATTGGGAACAAATATAATTGATTTTACGCTGTATGGTGCACCGAAGATTCTTTGTATTATTGTATGTCGCTTTACGACCATTTACCGAACCATTAACCCTAAACTTAAACTCAAATGCTACAAAAAACGTTTGCTCTGGCTTTAGTGCTTTTGTTTTGCTCCGGATTCCTTGCCGCGAAAGAAAAAGCGGTTCCGCTTAAAAAATTTAAATCGGTCGATATTGGAAATCCGGCTGTTGTTGGTTCATCAACCATTCAGAACAAGCGTGTCGGAATTCGTGCCGGTGGTGCCGATGTTTGGGGCGTAAAAGACGAATTTCATTTTTTGTGTCTCGAAAAATCGGGCAACTTCGATCTGGTGACCCGAATCGAAAGTCTTACCGCACCTCACTTGTACACCAAAGCTGGGATAATGGCCCGCGAAGAACTTTCTGACAATAGTCGTCACATCTTTTTTCAGGTGTTCCCCAATAATAAACCCCGCAACAAAAATAACGGAGGATACGAATTTCAGTACCGACAGAAAAAAGCGGGCGAAATGAAGGCCATTTATCCTGCCAAAGCGGAAGGGACTCCTGAATTTCCGGTCAACTATCCCAATACCTGGATCAGACTCCAACGGTTGGGTAATAATTTCACCGGTTTTTACAGTGCCGATGGTAAAACCTGGAAGGCTTTTGCTACTTATACTCTCGACTTGTCGGAGAAATTATACCTTGGATTTGCCGTCACCTCGCATAACACCAAAGAAAGTGCGATTGCCGAATTTCAGGACATTTCGTTCCTGAAAGAGTAAATGTTGTTCGTGCGTTAATTAATTTCTTACGTAATAATCCGGTAAAAGCTGAACTTGTCGGAGGGCCTGTAATAGCAATGGGTGTAACCCATTGAATGGAAAATAAACCAAACCAACATGCCGTCGTTTTGTCCGAAAAATGGAAGGTGCATTGTTTGGCATTTGTGCGCGGACGATTTTTTACACGATCCATTTTTATCCACCGGGTTAAAACCCGGGGCTATTTATTGGTTCACCGTTACAAGGTTTTCACAAACCCGGAGGGTTTGTATGTGTATAGAAAAACATCTATGAATATAAAATACGACTCCGGCGGAGTCGAACCAATACCTACATCATTCTTCTATAAACATTTGATGCCTCGGGCATCCGGAATGCATTCAAGGTAAATTCATCGACACACTGCCGCCGGTTGTTATCGAAGGTCGTTGGTCGATAGAAGCTCCATGATCTTGAAAATAGTATTTGTGGTATTAATCAGAGCGACTAAAGCTTATTGAAAACCTAAATATCTATACCGAAGAAAATCCGCACCAGATAACCTAATCCGAAGGAAATTAATCCAACGACTGTACTTAGCACCACCATTTCGGTAAAACGTTTTCGGAAAGGTTGATCGTTGGCCACCGAAATGTAATAGGTAAACAGGAAAACAATCAGTATCGAATCGAACAGCGCAACAAGCAGCGCGATAAACACCGAGCTGAAAATCAGGAAAGGTGCAACCAGAAAAATCACCGCAACTACGTAGGCAATGCCTGTAAATACAGCCGATTTAATAGCCAGATCGTCTTTGCCTTCAGCTTTGTTCGATAAATATTCCGACGACGACATCGAAAGTGCTCCGGCAATTCCGGTAATAATTCCGGCTAAAGCCACCAGTTGGGTATTCTGAAGCGCGAAGGTTAGTCCGGCCAGCGTTCCAAGAATTTCAACCAGCGCATCGTTCAGGCCCAGAACTATCGATCCCATGTATTTTAAATGTTCTTCCTCGATTAAACCCAGCAGCTCTTTTTCGTGTTGGTTTTCATCTTCGGCCACCTCTAGCGCTTCGGGAACTTCGGTGGCAATAAGTGCATAGTTAATTTGCGCTTTTGCTTCGCCTTTCTCCATTAACTTCAGGCCAAAAGTTAATCCGAAAATTTTCGAGATCCAGTAATACTTTTTCACTTCCCACAAACTGGGCGAAACTTCCTTGTTGGTGTATGCCGCCCACAATTTGTAATGCTTCAGTTCGTCGGCTGCAATCTGACTTAATACTTTCCGGTTTTCAGCATTTTTGGTTTGTTCGGCCAGTTTGCTGTAAATATGGTATTCGGTTATTTCTTCACGCTGGGCGTAAATCAATTGCTGACGTATTTCGGGCGATAGCGATTTCTTGATCATGAAGCTTATTGTTTATGTTGCGGGTTTCGTGTTGTGGGTTAACTCGTAACCCGCATCGCGCAACGCTTTTATTTCATCCATTCAAACATCTGGTAGTGTTCGGCGGTCATGCCCAGGTGTTCATATACATCGTGCGCCGAAGTGTTGGTTTTGTCGGCATACAAGCGAATTCCACGAAGGTCCGGACTTCCGGCTACCAATGCCTGAATGTGCCGGTAGAGTTGTCCGAAAATTCCTTGTTTCCGGAATCCCGGTCGCACATACACCGATTGAATCCAGAGTACGGTTCCGTTGCGCCAATCGCTCCATTCGAAGGTGGTAAGCAGCGAACCAAGTACCACACCATCGCTTTCGGCTACATAATAAGTGCCTTTCGACGAATCGGCAAATACGGCTGCAACGCCTTTTATAACGGTCGGTTCGTCGAGTTGTAATTGTTCTGTTTCCCAAGCCATAGCCAGCTGAAATTCAACAATGCTGGTTGAGTCGGTTACGGTTGCCTGTCGGATAATCATTTGTTCGTTGTTTGGAATGAGCTCGCTAATTTATAAAAATTGTTTCGCTCGCTGTAAACGATGTTAGACATTAAACCTGAAACATCAGTTTGTGTTCACCTGATCGTTTAGTTTTTTGTATTTTGCACGATAAAATTCGAAAGCGATGGTAAAAGTAATTGTGGCTTCGCGGAATCCGGTAAAAATGGATGCGGTTCGCGAAGGATTGTCGGCGTTTATTTCCGGCGAGATTGAATTAACTGGTGTTGCGGTGGATAGTGGTGTTTCCGATCAGCCAATGGACAATTCCGAAACCTTGACTGGTGCTGAAACACGCGTAAAAAATGCGCGACTTCAGTTTCCGGGAGCCGATTATTACGTAGGCCTGGAAGGTGGCGTTGAAGAAACTACTTCCGGATTGATGGCTTTTGCCTGGATGGTGATTGATAACGGTGAAAAAGTGGGTAAAGCACGCACGGCAAGCTTTTTTCTTCCTCCTGAAGTGGCAAAACTGGTTCACGAAGGCATGGAGCTGGGCGATGCCGACGATCGGGTTTTTGCCAAAACCAATTCGAAACAGCAAAACGGAGCTGTGGGTTTACTCACCAACGACGCAATTACCAGAAAATCGCTCTATCTTCCGGCAGTTCAAATGGCTTTTATTCCGTTTCTGAATCCTGAGTTGTATCCGTAAAAACGTTGCGAGTTGCGGGTTTCGCGTTACGAGTTTCGGGTTGCCGTTGGATATTGATTATTCGATATTGGAGATTTATCCTGAAACGTTTCGTGTTACGAGTTTCGCGTTGCGGAGGACTGTTGGAAATTGAATATTGTTTATTCGATATTGGAAATTTTATTCTAAAACGTTTCGGGTTTCGGGTTTCGCGTTTCGGGTTGCCGTTGGATATTGGATATTGATTATTCGATATTGGAGATTTATCCTGAAACGTTCGTGTTTTGCGTTGATGCGATAAATTGATTGGATGACTTGGGTTCATCCGATCAATAAAAATCACAGAATATTCATTGCCATCAGTTGGCCACTCAATTATGGGTTTTTGCTGTTGTTTTGCCCTAAATTTCTAGAGTTAATTTAAGCTGTCCGAAAAGAATCTGATAATGAGGAGATTGGCTGTGATGTGGAGAAATGAGTATTGATATTTAGCAAATGGCTGTTGACAAATGTAAAGTATACGATTGTTTACCTGCTTAAAATTCATTCGCTAAAATGGTATCTATCTGTATTTTGTTTTCTGGCAGATAATTGGTTGCAATATCCCAGATTATTTCATAATCAATGCCAAAGTATTCGTGCGATACTTTATTCCGTAATAAATACATCTCATTCCAAGGAACTTCCGGATACTTCGTTTTGATTTCAAATGGTAAATTCTTCGAAGCCTCGCCAATTACTTCAAAGTTGCGAATTACAGCATCAACGGTTTTGTAATCTTTTTTAAATTCAGGGAATGAGTAATCCTTAATATATTCGGCAATCCGCGACATTGCCGTTTGAATATCGGTCAGATACATGTGATATGTCCGATCCTCTTTCTTCACGTTATACGTAATTTACTTGCTTTAAAATGGAGTCTTTGATCTGCTCTTTGAGTGCACTTTTGGTAACCAGATCTATTTTCCTCCCCAGGATTTTTTCAAGATAAATTTCAAGCGTGAAAATTTTCCAGCCGATAGGTTTTTCTAATTCTATCAAAATGTCAATATCACTTTCATCCGTATATGAATCGTCGGAAAAAGAACCAAAAAGCCCAATCTCTTTGATAGCATAGTCTTTACGGAGTTCTGGTTTTAGTTCCGTCAGTTTTAATAATATGTCGTTCTTTGAAATCATTCCTCAAATATAGTTATTAAAATGTTTTTACCACGGAACAAAACATCCAAAATCTTGCCGGGCAACATTAACCCGTACCCCGCATCCCGCAACACTTTCTACTGCTCCTGCAATTCTTCCCAATATTCAACAGCACGGCGGGTATGTGGAATAACAATGGTTCCACCCACCAGATTAGCTACCGAAAAAATTTCAAAAACCTCGTCGGTCGTAACACCCAACTCGTGGCACTTGCCCAGATGATATTTTACACAATCGTCGCAGTACTCAACGCGCCTTCCTGATAAGTCAGCGTGTCGATGCTGTAAATGCGTTTCATCACTTTATTATCGGCTGCCAGAATTTTGTCGTTCATCCGGCTGCGGTAGTCGTTAAAATCGTCGATTAATTTGCTCATGAGAAGCCTCCCCTAACCCCTCCAAAGGAGGGGAATTTTGATTGGTATTTATTTAAAATTCACAAATTTATAAAACGTTTCACGTTTCTACTGTCCAAACTCCCTTCCCTATTGGGGAAGGGTTGGGGATGGGGCTTCTTCCCCAATCATTGTGGTTTGGGTGCACCTGAGAATTGTCACATTCACGTAATCGCCTTTTTGGAATCCTTTGTCTGGAAATACAACGACTTTATTTTGCGAGGTACGTCCAACCAATTCGAGTTTACTCTTTTTCGAAGTTCCTTCGACCAACACCTCAAAGGTTTTGCCAATATCCCGCTGATTGCTTTCGAGCGATAAACGGTTGTGCAGTTTAATGATTTCGTCGAGTCGCTGTAGTTTTACTTCTTCCGGAACATCGTCGGGTAAATGCTCGTGAGCGTAGGTTCCTGGTCGTTCGGAGTATTTAAACATAAAAGCCATGTCGAATTTTACTTCTTCAATCAGCGAAAGGGTTTCCTGATGATCTTCGGGTGTTTCGGTGCAGAAACCACAAAACACATCGGTGCTAAGTCCACAATCAGGAAGAATTTCGCGGATAACCCGAATGCGGTCGAGATACCATTCGCGGTCGTATTTTCGGTTCATCAGTTTCAGAATGCGTGAACTTCCGGATTGAATCGGCAGGTGGATGTGGCGACACAGGTTTGTATGTTTGGCAATTGCTTTTAATACTTTATCCGACATGTCTTTGGGGTGCGAAGTGGTAAAGCGGATACGCACCAGCGGATCGACTTCGGCAACCATTTCAAGCAAGTCCCAGAAGCGTACCGGTTTGCGTTCGCCTTCGGGCAACCATTTGTACGAATTCACATTCTGTCCGAGCAGCGTTACTTCGCGATAGCCTTTTTGCGCCAGGTCTCTGACTTCGTTCACAATGTCCTGCGGATCGCGGCTTCGTTCGCGGCCACGGGTGTACGGAACAATGCAGTAGGTGCAGAAATTGTTGCAGCCACGGGTGATGCTTACAAAACCTGAAAGTGTTTTTTCGCCAATCCTGACCGGTGTAATTTTATCGTAAGTTTCGTTTTCCGAAAGTTCGACGTTGATGGCTCCGGTTCCTTTCTGCGCTTTGTCCATCAGGAAAGGCAGATCGCGGTAAGCATCGGGTCCGGCAACCAGATCGACTGCCGCATGAGCCAACAATTCGTCGCCAACACGCTCGGCCATACAGCCAAGTACACCAACAATCAGTTTTTTATTTTTTTTCTTCAGACTTTTAAAATAATCGAGCCGGCCCCATATTCGTTGTTCCGCATTGTCGCGCACCGAGCAGGTATTTAAGAATATCGCATCGGCTCCATCAGCGCTATCGGTTGGTTCAAAATTTCGATCTTGTAAAATGGCTGCTACTACTTCGCTATCAGCAACATTCATCTGGCAGCCATACGTCTCAATAAATAATTTTTTCTTTTCCAATGTATATCAGATTTTAAGCCTGCAAATTTCACTATTTTTCAGGAATAAGCAATAGCTGGAATTTTGCGGTGTTGGGTGCATATTTTGTGGATTATCCAGGTTCGAATGACCAGTTATTTACGGTAAATTAATTTTTGAGAAAAATCTAATAAACATGAATGTGCACTTTTTGTTTTCTTTCCATCGATGGGTTTTGGGAGGCTTGAAAACAAAAAATTAACATTCAATAAAAAAACATTTTTTGTGTTGTCGTTATGATTGGATTTATTCCGTTGGGATTGCATCTTAATGTACTGTTTGGTAGTATTTTATTGTTTTATTGTTGATGTGTTTTCTTTTTGGGTGTGTTGATTTTCGTTCGGAAGTTGTGCTATTAAAATCTTATATTTGCAAACTCAAAAACTGATCGTATGAGGTATTTGTGTAGTCTATTTTTCTGTTTTTTCCTGTTTAGCGCGATGGGTTATGCGCAAACGGATACACTTAGCCGAAATTCTGACCTATCAAGTCAGACTGCCAAAATGGAGGAACTTCTTGGAAAACTATCGATCAGACAAGATCCCCGGATTACCGATTTACTTGTACGTCATTTCCAAATTAACCAGCGACGCCCTGAATTTGAGGGATTTCGGCTGGAAATTTTTTTTAATTCGGATAGCAAAGCCCGCGAACATGCGGTAAAGGTACGGAATGAGTTTAACCTTATTTTCCCAACAATTACCAGCTATCTGTTGTTTCAAACACCAAACTTTAAAGTGCGTGTTGGCGATTTTCGCAACAGAAGTGAAGCCTTAAAAACCAAGGCTTACATTGCTTCGAATTACCCAAATGCCTTTATTGTAAAAGATATGATCAAATTTCCCGAACTATTTACTGAAAGTTTAGAACAAAGCGAAGAACAATGAGCGAATTGATTAAGCATGAGTGTGGGATAGCAATGATACGGTTGCGTAAGCCGCTTGAATATTATAAAGAAAAGTACGGCACGTGGCAATATGGCCTGAATAAACTGTACCTGCTGATGGAAAAACAGCATAATCGGGGACAAGATGGTGCCGGAATTGTAAATGTTAAGATGGAACTCGATCCGGGGCAGGAGTATATCAACCGCCACCGGTCGATTGAGCAAAACCCGATCAAAGATATATTCGGTAAGGTGGCTAAGGGAATTAAAAAGGCCGAAAAAAACATGCCTAAAGATGCTGATATTCGTTGGGTATACGAAAATGTGCCGTTCTCGGGCGAAGTTTACCTGGGTCATTTGCGTTACGGTACTTTCGGACGAAACAGCATCGAATTTGTACATCCGGTGATGCGCCAGAATAACTGGAAGTCGCGCACGTTGGTGTTGGCCGGGAATTTTAACCTGACGAATACCGATGAACTTTTCCGCAAACTGATTGCACTCGGACAACATCCCAAAGCCTACACGGATACGGTTACCATTTTGGAAAAAGTTGGTCACTTTTTAGAAGAAGAAAACCAACTTCATTTCAGACAATACAAGAACGAAGGTTATTCGAATCGCGACATTTCGCCGATGATCGAAAAGAATCTGGATGTTCAGAAAGTACTTGAAAATGCCAGTAAAGACTGGGATGGTGGTTATACCATCGCCGGAATGTTTGGCCATGGTGATTCGTTTGTGATGCGCGATCCATGGGGAATCCGCCCTGCATTCTATTATTACGACGACGAAATTGTGGTGGTAGCCTCCGAACGTCCGGTGATTCAAACCGTGATGAATGTAAAGGCTGAAACCGTTCACGAAATTAAACCGGGAGATGCCCTGATTGTTAAAAAAGATGGTTCGGTTTCACACCGAATGATCAGGGTTCCGCATACCCGTCGTTCGTGTTCGTTCGAACGTATCTACTTTTCGCGGGGAAGCGACAAAGATATTTATCAGGAACGCAAAAAGCTGGGTAATTTACTCTCTCCGGCTATCCTGAAATCGATCAATTACGACATTGAAAATACCGTGTTCTCATTTATTCCGAATACTTCTGAAACCGCATTCTACGGATTGGTTCAGGGGGTTCGTCAATATTGTGTCGACTGGAAGATCAAACAACTGAAAGAGCGCAACGGAAGCATTACCAACGACGAGATGGAGGCTGTTTTGTCGGTTGAACCACGGGTCGAAAAATTGGCTATTAAAGACGTGAAGTTGCGCACTTTTATTGCCGACGATGCCAGTCGCGACGATTTGGTCGCTCACGTTTACGACGTAACTTACGGGATTATCAAAGAAAACACCGATACGCTGGTTATTATCGACGATTCGATTGTTCGCGGAACAACGCTTAAAAAAAGTATCCTGAAAATATTGGATCGCCTGAATCCTAAAAAGATTATTGTGGTTTCGTCGGCTCCACAAATTCGTTATCCCGACTGTTACGGTATCGACATGGCTGTGCTCGATAAATTTATTGCCTTTAATGCGGCTATTGATTTGTTGAAAGAAACGGGTCGGCAGAATGTGATCGACGAGGTTTACCGCAAATGTAAAGAGCAGGAAAATCTGCCTAAAGAAGAAATTGTAAACTACGTTAAAGAAATATACAAACCGTTTAAGGCTGAAGAAGTGTCGGCTAAAATTGCTGAATTGCTGAGGCCCGACGACTGCAAAGCTGAGGTTGAGATTATTTACCAATCGGTTGAAAACCTGCATGCCGCGTGTCCAAACGATACCGGCGATTGGTACTTTACCGGAAATTATCCAACGCCGGGTGGAAATAAGGTGGTAAACACATCGTTTATCAACTTTGTCGAAGGAAACGAAGGACGAGCGTACTAGGCTGAATATAGCCTTCGTTTTTATTCATGAGGGTGTCCAAAAAGTAACTATTACGATATTTTTTTACTGTGAAACTCTGTGAGTAACTCTGAGAAACTCTGTGGTTCAATTTTTTATTTTTTACCACAGAGTTGCACGGAGTGAAAACACAGAGAACCACAGAGTTTTGGGGCATTCTCGTGTTTTATAAGGTTTGTTTCTGGAAAATAATGAGGAAATGGGGCGGATTTACAAATCGAAATTAAAACCTCTTTTTAGCAGATCTTCGTATTTGCTTGGGTCGAACCGGTAGTACCAGGCTCCTTTACGCGACGATTCTTTTTCTTTTTCTTCCAGCTTTTCCAGCAGATCCATAGATAATAATTTGCGTCTGAAATTACGCTTGTCTAACGATTTGTTGTAAATAGCTTCGTACAAACCCTGCAACTGAGGAATCGTAAATTTATCGGGTAATAATTCAAATCCAATGGGTTGGGTCCGGGCTCTGATCTGGAGTTTTCGCATGGCCAGATTAACCATATCCTGATGGTCGAAAATCAAATCAGGCATTTTCGAAATAGGGACCCAGGTTGCTCCACAGCTTTTAACCAGTTCGAGGTCGGAGTCGCTAATTTTAATCAGGGCAAAATAAGCAATCGAGATAATTCGGACTCCCGGGTCGCGGTCGAGTTCACCGAACGCGTAGAGTTGTTCCATGTAAACGTTCGAAAGTCCGGTAAGCTGGTTCAAAACACGTTTGGCAGCATCGTTAACCGACTCGCTGTTCTTTAAAAATCCACCCATCAACGACCATTCTCCTTCTGCAGGCTGAAAATTTCGTTTCAGTAACAAAATTTTTAATTCACGACCGTCTTCATCGTATCCGAAGATGATTGAGTCGAGTGCTATGTGGAATTTTTCGTGTTCGAGATAGTATGACATGGCTATATTATTCAGGCAAAGGCCATTCTTTTGTCCCTTTGTTGCGCAAATAAGTTTCGATATGACGGTCGGTTTTCGCTGCGTAAATGTCAGAAATTGTCAGAATAATTCCGGTTTCTTCAACATTGCCAAAGTGATCGTTGATTACGGTTCCGAAGGTTTTCATCGATGGACTTAAGTTCATATACGAATTGATGAGTGGAGGAATGTTTTCTCCAAATTCGCGTACTTTTTGCGATAAAATTTTGTAATCTTCCTTGTACGATCCTCCATTAAATACCTTGGCCATTTCGTCCATGTCGATTCCAAGATCCATTGGGTGGATTGGAGTAACCAGGTTTTCATGGTCGTTAAAATATTTCAGGAAAAAATATTGAATGAGGTTACGTGCCTGAGTGTGGAAGTGAGTGTACATGGTCACTTTCCCGAAAAAGTATTTAATTTCAGGATGATCGACAATGAGAGCCCCTAAACCATCCCACAAATTATCGAGGGCGAACAGGGCCTTGGCGCCTGCTTTGCTCGATTGGTAATGAGGTTGAACAAACGACCGACCCAATTCGAGGGTGTATGGAAGATATTCTTTGATGAATTTTTCGGAAAAATGAAACAGGTGCGTTGTGGCGAGTTGTACTACTCCTTTGTCGTTAATCGGAACGTCCTTGCATAAAATATAACGGTATCCGCCAATGATTTCGAGTGCTTGTGGATCCCAAACAATCAGTTGTTTGTAAGGATCGGCGCAGGTGTCGTATTCGTCAATGTCAACTTCTTCACCCATGCCTCCTCCCGCGTCGCGAAAAGTAATTTCACGTACCCGGCCAATTTCCCGCATGACATTAGGTGAATCCTGATAGGTAATTATATATATTTCGTTATCGCCTTTGTTTGTCTTTCGCATCAACTTGTCCGGTGTCAGTTCGGCAACTAATGCCTCTTTTGATACTGGTGCAATAATATCCTTCATGCTATTCTATCTGATTTATGGAGGTACAAAACTAGAAAAAAACCATCAAAAATGGGTTTTTAGCAAAATTAATGTTGGCTTTGTGTCTGATTTGGTAATGTATACACGATGTCGCGAACTTCGGCAGCCCATTGATCAAGGGTTTTACTTTTGTCGAAATGTTTGTAGGATATAGGTTTCCCAAAGGACAAGGTAACCTTTTGGTTTTTATGCCCGAAGGTTTCGTCGGCCAGATAAAACATTTCGAGGTTCCATTTTAGTTTGAAAAATGTGCGGAAATTGGCCAGATTGTAGAAAAAATTTGAATTTCGCCCACTAACATGTACCGGAATCACGTCGCGTTGGTATTCAATTGCCTTGGCTACAAAATGTTTTTTCCATTCGTAATCCTGAATTTTTCCGTTTAAGCGGCGCGAAGCAAATCCGGAAGGGAAGATCAAAATCTGCTTGTCCGACGAGTATGCTTCGTGGATTTGTTTAATCACTTCCTTGCTATGGCCGCCGTGCTTATTTAAAGGAACAAAAACCGGATGCAGTTGTGGAATGTTCATCAGGACATCATTTACCAGGGTAACCATAGGACCTAAAATACGATCGAGATTACTCATTATTAATAAGGAGTCGAAACCTCCCAGTGGATGGTTCGATGCAAAAATGAATCGTCCGCTTGAAGGTATGTTCTCGAGCCCGTTGAGGGTTTGGTGTACATTAAAGTGTTTGACCATGCTGTTGGCGAATTCAATCCCCCTTTCGTTGCCGTGATTGGCCAAAAGTTCGTTGATTTCGTCGATGTGCATGATACGGTTTATGTATCGGTATATAAATTCAGGTAACCTTTTTGCCAGTTTTGGGTTTTTTTTCTGGAAAACCTCCCTGATATTGATGGGTTTGACCTGTTCTTGATTCACTGCGCTCATTACTGTTTTTTAAATTGATGCCGAAAATATAAAATTATTGAATAGGGTATGTGTTGTCATCTTTTTTTGTTTTTTTTGCTCAGCCGATATTTGGGATCGGTACGTTTGGTTTTTATGCTTTTGTTGTTGGGATTAGGCTGTGGTTAAAATAAGCTAAAAACGTTTTATTAACGGTTTTTGTTGGATTTCTCTCCGGTTGTAATTAATAGGAATACAGTTGTTTGTGATTGTTTGCTTGTGGTTATTCACAAGTTATGAACATTTTATCAACTATTATTGTGTGCTTTTGTCGTGACTTAAAATGACTGAAAGTGGAATAGAGTGACTGGAATTGTTTGAAAATTATTACTTTTACAATTGAAATTAAGGTAATTGAAAAAAATGAACTTCTCGGCTGAAAAAGAAGCAACTTTCGATGAAAAAGGAAGGGTCGTATTGCCTGCTGATTACAAAAACGAAATGGGCGGCAGTATTCCCGGTGGCCAGTTGGCTGTCGAGATAGATGCTTATGAGAAGTGCCTTAATATTTATCCGATGGCTGAATGGGAAGAGCGAATTGCCTTTATCCGCTCGAAGCTTAATCGCGACAATAAAATACACAGCCGGATGATTGATCAGTTTTACCGGAATTTTAAGATTATTCCGGTTCCCGAGAGTTGCCGGATGAATATTCCGAACAACTTTCTTGAAAAGGTTGGCATAACCAAAGAGGTTGTTTTTGCCGGTTCTGCCGACCGTATCAGGCTTTGGGATGCAGAAGAATACAAACGATACAACGATTCGTTCGACGATTACGAAGGAAATTACGCAGAATTATTTGGAAATGTGGGGGTTTAAAAGTGGAGAGAGAATATCATATCCCGGTTTTGCTGAACGAGAGTGTCAGTGGATTGGAAATTAAAGCGAATGGTGATTATGTTGACGTTACTTTTGGTGGCGGTGGTCATTCACGCGAAATTTTCAGCCGTTTAAAAACCGGTCGGCTTTTTGCCTTCGATCAGGATGAAGATGCTGCTGCCAATATCATTCACGACGACCGCTTTTTTTTTATCAGGCATAATTTTAAATACATCCGGAATTTTTTAGCCTATTATAATGTAGAAAAGGTCGACGGTATTTTAGCCGATCTGGGTGTTTCTTCACACGATTTTGATGTAGCCGAGCGCGGTTTTTCGTTCCGTTTTGATGGCGATTTGGATATGCGGATGAATCGTGATTCGAATCAGACTGCAGCCGACATCGTTAACTCATATACCGAAGATCAACTTCGGAAAATATTCCGCGAATATGGCGAAATAGATAATGCTGGTCGTTTGGCACGTCAACTGGTTGCTTCGCGCAATGAAAAACCGGTAAAAACAATTGAGCAATTCCGCAGTGCAATTGCTCCTTGTGTTCCCAAGTTTCAGGAATCAAAATATATGGCTAAGGTTTTTCAGGCTTTACGCATCGAGACCAATAACGAGATGGACGTATTGCACGAATTTCTGGAGCAAAGCATCGAATTACTTAAGCCGGGCGGACGGCTGGTTGTAATTACCTACCATTCGCTCGAAGATCGTATGGTGAAGAATTTTATCAAATCGGGTGATTTTTCGGGGAAACAGGAAAAAGATTTTTATGGAAATGTAGCCTCGCCTTTAACGGCCATAAACCGAAAGGTGATTATTCCGGATGAGGACGAAATTGAGCGAAACCCGAGGGCACGTAGTGCTAAACTGAGAATTGCAGAAAAGAACGCATGAAGGAGCTGAAAGAAAAAGCAAAAAAAAGAATATCGAAGGCGGGTCTCAAAAGTGTTTTTGGGGGTACAGTACTAGCCAGCGAAAAGGTGACTAAACAGTTGCCCTTTGTGTTTTTTTTGGCCTTGTTAGGTATTGCGCTTATTACCAATCGGTATTGGGCTGAAAAAACAATCCGGAAAATGGAAATGGTAAGAGATTCGTTGAGGGAATATAAGTCGGAATCGGTGATTCACGAAA
>JFJP01011346.1_pt1 | contig 24705 bp, 19 predicted proteins | sample 431651 | NCBI WGS metagenome assembly JFJP01 (sample SAMN02602958, study PRJNA72255) | Microbial mat metagenome, whole genome shotgun sequencing project. | biome: fresh water; feature: sink hole; material: water; isolation source: purple microbial (photo- and chemosynthetic) mats found in...
CAGGGCTTGTCCCTGCCCACAATGGGGGCAAGCACAAGGCATTGCCCCTACAAAATGTCAACGATTTTTTAATCGGTATAAACTCTAATTTAGTAGGACTTACGCAAAAAGGTAAAATCCCCCCCTCAGTCCTCCCCAAAGGGAGGGAAGTTTTACTCCCTCGCCCTGTGGGAGAGGGTCGGGGTGAGGGTTCTGCGTAAGTCCTATTTATAATCGAGGCCGATATTGAATCGCCTCAGCCACATGACTGGCTTGAATTTCTTTGGCTTGGGCTAAATCCGCAATGGTGCGCGCCAGCTTAAGAATACGATGATAAGCCCGCGCGCTCAATTGTAATTGCCGCATGGCCGCCTTTAACAAATTACTACATGTTTCGTCAACGGTACAAAATTGGCGCAACTCGGCTGGCCCCATATCGGCATTGGTTTGCAAGCCATTTGCCCCCGTAAGGCGTTCCCGTTGCACTGCCCGCGCCATCTCCACCCGTTGTCGCACCGCCGCACTGGACTCACCAAGCCGCTGATTACTTAACTTTTCAAAAGGCACACGCGGCACTTCCACATGAATATCCACTCGGTCTAACAGCGGGCCAGAAATTCTCTTTTGATACTTACTAATCAGGCTAGGTGAGCAACTACATTCTTTAACGGGGTCGCCATGATAACCACATGGACATGGGTTCATGCTGGCAATGAGAGTAAAATTCGCGGGGTAAGTAAGTGAGCCAGCCGAACGACTGATGGAGATAACTTTATCTTCTAACGGTTGGCGCAGCGTTTCGAGTAAACGGCTGCCAAACTCAGGCAATTCATCTAAAAAGAGAATACCACGATGGGCTAAACTAATTTCGCCCGGTGTAGGCCACCGCCCGCCCCCGACTAAACCAGCGTAACTAACCGTATGATGAGGAGAACGAAAGGGGCGATGACGCACTAACGGTTCATCGGCTGAAAGTTGGTCAGCCACCGAGTAAATACGAGTAATATCAAGGGCTTCGGCTAAAGTCAACCTCGGCAAAATACTGGGCAAAGAGCGAGCAATTAAGGTTTTACCTGAGCCAGGCGGGCCACTCATTAACATATTGTGTCCGCCTGCCGCCGCCACTTCTATCGCCCGTTTCACATGCTCTTGCCCCTTAATCTCGGCCAAATCGGTGGCGTAAGGGGGCGGGTCTTCTTCTAACGAAAAATTTCGTTGATGAGGTATGAGCCGTTTATGACCCGACAAATGATCCACCAATTGTAACAACGACTCAACGGGATAAACCGTCACCTCATCAATCAAGGCTGCCTCAGCCGCATCTGCCAACGGCACAAAAAGCGTGGTATAACCCGCCTGTTTCGCCAAATGCGCCATCGACAAAACCCCACTCACATGGCGCACCCCACCATCTAACGACAACTCACCCATGATGATGGCTTCGCTCACATCACCATAAATCTGCTCTGAGGCGAGTAAAATACCAATGGCAATGGGCAAATCATACGCCGGGCCAGCCTTACGAATATCAGCAGGGGCCAGATTGACGGTGAGACGCTCCGAAACAAATGGTAAGCCCGTATTTTTGATAGCTGCCCGCACCCGTTCGCGGCTTTCCTGCACCGCTATATCAGGCAGCCCCACAATGGTCATGGAGGGCAAACCACGCGAGATGTCTACCTCAACTTCAATTAAAACGCCCTCTAACCCCACAACAGCGCAGCTATTCACCTTGGCTAACATCACCTAACCAACCAAGGCGTGAGTTATTAAGGAAAAGCCAATGTAAGTAATTAACGACCCCATCACCACCGCAATCGCCGCCGTCACAACAGGTGAGGCTTGCGGGTGTTCTTCCACCAAACTTTGGCGGTTGAAAAAAGCACTATATAACGCGGTCAGCCCCATGAACAGGAGTAATAACCCAATCGGCAAGCTAAAACATTGTAACATATATTTTGAAATAACCCCGCCTTTATAAGGTTTGAAACCTTATAAAGGCGGGGTTATCATTTATCTATCGTTTTGTTAAAAATAGCAATTGCGGATCCTCTATCAATTCGCAAAGGTGATTCAAAAATTTTGCCGCAGGCGCACCATCCACCAAGCGATGGTCAAACACCAAACTCAGCGTCCACATGTGGCGCACCACAATTTGGCCGTCCTTCACCACTGGCTTAGGCACAATTCGCCCCACACCTAAAATGGCAAGTTCAGGTAAATTAATCACGGGAGTAAACGCATCCACATTAAACATGCCCAAATTCGTAATAGTAAACGTGCCGCCCGTCAATTCACTCGGCGCACTTTTAGCACTGCGTACTCGCGCCACCAATTCGCGGAACTCTGTCCCTAACTCTTTCAAGCCTTTCTTATCAGCATCACGCATCACCGTGACCAGCAAGCCACGGTTGGTATCTACTGCCACGCCAACATTCACATGGGTCAAATACTCAATGGCCTCACCATCTGCCGAAAGACGAGCATTCATATAAGGAAATTCGCGCAAAGCATTAGAACAAATCATAGCTAACAATTCATTATAACCTGGCGCAAAACCCCAACTTTCACCAAATTGCTTTTTCAAGCCCTCACGCCACACCACTAAATCCGTCGCATCCACTTCGCGTATCAGCGTGACCCGCGCCGTCGTATGGACACTCTCACCCATGCGCTGGGCAATGATTTGCCGAATCCCTTTCAAAGGAACACGCTCACGCACATCCGCGCTCGGCATAGGGACAGGTGTAGGCGTAGAAATCGGGGGGGGGGGAACTAGACCTGCAAGGTTTTTGAAACCTTGTAGGTCTGGAGCAGGTGTAACAATCTGAGGCGAAGTAACACCTGCAAGGTTTTTGAAACCTTGTAGGAACCTTGTAGGTCTGGAGCAGGTGTAACAATCTGAGGCGAAGTAACACCTGCAAGGTTTTTGAAACCTTGTAGGTCTGGAACAAGCGGTGTAGGCACATCACTCAACCGTAAAACATCGGCTTTAGTCACACGGCCATGTTCACCTGTTCCCGTAACTGTATGTAAGTCAACGCCTAAATCAGCGGCCACCTTACGAGCCACAGGCGTAGCCCGCAAATCGCTTTCTACTGCCACAGTCATCGGTGCCACTGCAACAGCAGGTGCAGTTACAGCGAGAGTCGCTTCAACCGAGGCAGCCCCATTGGGTTTATAATTCTTAAAACTTTCCTCGGCTGTACCAATCACCGCAACCATGGTACCCACAGGCACTGCCTCACCCACCTTATAAGGGCCTAGATGGACATATCCGCCTGTAGGAGCAGGAATGGTTACAGTGGCTTTGTCGGTTTCAGCTTCTAAAATTTCCTGATTAGCTTCAATCTGGGTCCCATCATTAACTAACCAGCTAACAATAGTCACTTTATTCACATTATCGCCAACATTGGGGATAAGAAATTCTGTAGCCATAAATCTCCTCAATATATCAATTTCAATACCAGCAAGTATACTGCTTAGTTGAAAAAGTCACAAAAATAGCTTTTGCTAGAATTACTTTTTTTCAGTTTTTTAAGCAGATTTTGGGGTTCTCTGAGGTTTAGTGTGGTCACGAGGAGTTAGCACGCCCTCGTGCTAACCCGTGACACACGAGGGCGTGTGTCACTCCTCATCTTTCTAAACCACACAATACCTCAAAGAACCGATTTTGGGCGCAATCAGGCGTGTCAAAAGAAAATTTTCGCGCACTCCTCTAGGACTTACGCAAACACCTCACCCCAGCCCTCTCCTACGTAGGAGAGGGAGTAAAACTTCCCTCCCTTTGGGGGGGACTGAGGGGGGGGAGTAGGAGAGGGAGTAAAACTTCCCTCCCTTTGGGGGGGACTGAGGGGGGGGATTTTGCCTTTTTGCGTAAGTCCTATCCTCCCGTCTATGACTCTACTTCTGGCAATTGGGGCGCAACTCGTAACGTTGACTCATTACGATACATCACCAAACCAGGGGCTGCCCCCTTAATCGCGCGGACATATTTCTTCAAAGTAACATCCACCTCCACCTTTGTATCATGCCGCGCCCGCGAATAGTGCGCCGCCACACTCGCCGCCCACAACACATCTTCCTCTGACGGCAAACCCTCGGTGGTCGGAATGACCACATGCGCCCCTGGCACGCCCCGCGCATGAAGCCACATATCATCTGCCGTTGCTTTACTAAAGGTAAGATGAGCATTTTGCAGCGCATTTTTGCCCACCCAAACCGCCGCGCCATCAGGGGCTTGCAAGCGCAAATAACGAGTAATTACTTTCTTCGTCCCTTTTTTGGCCTGACTACGCGGCTGATAATAGCCCGCCTCAGCCAAAACCACGCCCACCGCGTCAATATCGCTACGGTCTTCGGCCATGAGAATATCCTGTTCCAACTGGTCAAGATATTGCTCATCTAACGTTATTTTTTCCAATTGCGCGGGGATTTCATCCTCCGAGCGTTGGGATTTACGATATTGTTTGAAATAATTCTGGGCATTATCACTGGCCGAAAGGTCAGGGTCTAAAGTGATTTGCAAGGATGGCTGGTCAGGATACCAACTTACAATTAGTTTCGTTTGTCCCGCTTGAATTTGATGCGCTTGCGCCAAAATTGCCTCGCCCTTTTCGCGATAAAGCTCAGGGTTCGCCCGTCCCGCCGCATCCTCTTGCAACCGTTCACGCCGCCGAGCCAACCGCCGCCGTTCATCGGCAATCGCCTCTAGCAACGGCACCCGCGCTGCCGCATACGCCGCCGCCGATTCCGCCAAATAAGTTTCCACGGCCTCAGAAAAGGTCGGCATGGACTTGGTTTTAGGATATTGCTGTAGAGAATATGGAGCTAAGGCAATCGGCGTATCATCTTCGGCCAAAGCCAAAGTCGGCTGCCATTGCCCCACTTGAGCAAAAAAAGCATGGAAACTCGCCACCAACGTTGACACATCAGTCAAGTCACGCACCAACATGTCCACCTCACCCGTCGCCCGATAGACAATTTCCCGCGCCATTTGCGGACTCACCCCGCGCACAATTTCGGGCAATAAACGCACCACCTTAAATTCAGGCGAAGCCTCCGCCAATTCCTGCCGCAATGTTACTTCAGTTAATTGCGGTGGCTCTAATTTGGCCTGCGTCGGTGGCGGAGCATAAAGCTGACCTGGCAAATACACCCGTTGCTGACGGCTATTGGCTTTGGATAAACGCGCCACGCCCAAAATAGTTTGGTCAGCCTCAAGTAACATTAAATTACTGCGTGGCCCTAAAAATTCAATCACCAACGTGGTCGGCCCCAAATAACTTTCAAAATGGAGATAAAGCAATCTTTCGTAAGGCGGCTGCTCTATCGCCCGTAGCCGCGCCCCACGCATATATTTGCGAATGACCAACATGAGCGGCGTTTCATTGCCTGAACCACGCCGCGTTTTATGTTCAGTAAGATAAATATGAGGCGTTTGCGGCTCAACGGAAATGGTCAAATAGTAACGAGTCGGATGAACAAAAATCTCCCAGCTAAAAGACAGGGAGTTAATTTGCACGACGCGCTGAACCCGCCCCTCTAACAGAGTGGCTTCAAGTTCAGAAGCGATGGCGGCTATCGCAAGGGAATCAAAATTCATAAAATTGTAACGTGATGATACAATGGAGTCCAAAGCCGTAGGCTTTGAGCAGTGAGACAAAGCCTACGGCTTTGGACTCCGTATCCCCAATTATTTACAAGTGGCATTTATTTCAATACTGCGGCAAAGGTATCCAGGCTGTCTGTGCCACGAACACGAATACGCGACATTTCAAAGCGTTCATTAAATGAATGACTATCACCCCATTGCGTGGTCAATGCCCCAAAAAAATGCGCCGAGTCCAGCACGTTAATTACGGCCTGGTCATAACGACCTGAAGGATAACAAAAAAAGCGCACGGGTTCGCCAATGCGGGCTTCAATGGCCTCTTTTGAGCCGAGAATTTGATAAACCAGAAAATCAGCGTCTCGATGACGCATATCAGGGTGAGTGTAGCTATGCGAACCAAACTCCATGCCCGCTTGGTGCATTTCGGTAATCATTTCCCAGGTTAAAAATTCAATATTATACGTATCAATCGGCTGGGTAAAAACAAAAAATGTCGCTTTATAACCATACTGCTTTAACAAAGGAAACGCCTGTTGGTATGCGTCGCGATAGCCATCATCAAACGTAATCACAATCGGCTTGGCGGGCAAGGGCGTTTGCAAGGTCATAGCCAGGTATAACTGTTGTAGGGAAATGGTTTCATAACCTTGTTGCCGTAAATAAAGCAATTGTGCCTCGAATTGCATCGGCGTAACCGATAAATCTAGGCGAATGGCATCGGCATTTTGGGGCGGCACTGAAATATAATGATACATCAAAATCGGCACATGGAGCGTAAAGTTGGGGTCAAGGGGTGTAGGTTCAATTGGGGGCAAAGGGGTATTGGTCGGGCTAGGGGTTGGGGTATCGGTAAATAACAAGGTGACGGTAGGGGTTGGCGTATCCGTTGGCGTTGGCGTTAAGGTCGCGGTAATCATGGTGACTTGCGGCAAATTACGATTTATAACAATCGATTGTGCCAGCGTCGTCATGGTAGTTTGGGCTGTCATAGCCATAACAACTTGTTGCATTTGTAGACAGCCCATCAATGCCAATGACACCAGCATGATAGGCCCATAATATAGCCATTTTTTCATTTTTTCGTTACTCTAGTGGGAGTCATCGGATGACTAAAAATTAAGCCTCAGTTAATTCCGTCAAATTGCCTGATTCTAACAGCAATTTAACCGACAATTCGGCCTGTTCTAATTGTTGGTCACACTGTTTAGCGAGAGCCATGCCCTGTTGATACAAGGCCAACATCTCCGCCAAAGGCAAGGTCGCCGTTTCAAGGCGTTGTACAATTATTTCTAATTCTTGGTAGGCTTGTTCAAATGATTTCTCAGTCATAACTTGGTGGGGGATATGTCCCATGCTCCTTATGCCAATCTAGCGACCAGGCCACCGCCCATTTAATCCCCTCTTCAAAAGGCATTTGCGGGTCAAAACCGAGCAGTTGTTTGGTTTTCGTTAAATCGGCAATATAAAAATTAATCTCACCCGCTTGAATCGGTTTATCAATAATTTGCGGCGTAACTTCTAAACAATTCGCAATCGTCTCGGCTAAATGCCCTAACGAAGCGGGACTACCCGAACTCAAATTCATGGTTTCATTAACCACCGCGCCACTCAGCAAATGCTCAATACCCAACATGATACCCTGAATACAATCATCAATATAGGTAAAATCTATCACTTTATGACGGTCAAAAATGGTAATTGGCTCATGGCGCAGCATCCGATTGATAAATACATGCAACACCCGCGTCATGCGCTCCACATCATTATCATATCGCCCATAAACATTACTTAAGCGAAAGACCAGATATTTCAAGTCATAACAATGAGCATACGAATAAATCAGCATTTCATCCGCTAATTTATAGGCCGCATATGGGCTAAGAATCTCGTAAGGATTAATCGCCTCCTCCGCCACCGTTGGTGGTTTGCCATGCCCATAAACTTCCCGCGAACTGCTGAAAATGATGGGCAATTGATATTGCCGACAAAACTCCAACACATGGAACGCGGTGGTGGCATTTTCATGCGCCCGCGACGGATTTTTCACCAATTCATGCACCTTCGCATTGGCCGCCAAATGTATCACCACATCGGGCAAACCAAACTCAGGCGGCAATGTGGGCATGCCCTCCGCTGCTAAATCACGCGTCAGCATGGGGATTTTGTCTGTCCATGTATTAAGGCGGCGGTCAATCCCCAAAACCGTCTCGCCCTTAGCGATTAACGCCAACGCTAAATTTGTGCCTATTTGCCCACTACTACCCGTAATTAAAACTTTCAAGAGAAAACTCCACACCCTCACCCCTGCCCTCTCCCACAAGGAGAGGGAGAACAAACACCCCTCGCCCTTTGCCCCCATACGGGGATAAAGGAGAGGGGCTGGGGGTGAGGGTCAATCATGTAGATTTTACGATAACTTTCACTTCACCTTCATAAAACTTTACTGTCAATTCATCATCAATCTCAAGTTGTTGCGCCTGACTAATGACTTGCGCCCCTTTGTGGACAATCGCGTACCCCCGTGCTAAAACCGATTCGGGGTTCAGGCCGCCCAAACGCGCCGCCAAATGGCTGACGCGCTGTTGCTGTTGCGCCAAGCGATATTCGGTAACTCGACTCAGCCGACTCACCAGATCATCTAACCGTTGGCGTTGATTGTTAATTAAATTTTGCGGTGAGAGCCGTTTTAGGACGCGGCGTTGACTCTGCAAATCCCGCCGTAATTGTTTGATATGTCCTGTCATGGCCTCACTCAAGGCGATTTGCTGGGTCTGGAGTTGACGCTGCAACTCATCAACGGGCTGAGGTGTAACCATTTCCGCTGCCGCCGACGGGGTTGGGGCGCGCACATCCGCCACAAAATCGGCGATGGTAAAATCTATTTCATGCCCAATGCCCGTAATAATCGGCACAGGTGAGGCAATCATAGCCCGCGCCACCGCTTCATTATTAAAAGCCCATAAATCCTCTAAATTGCCGCCGCCGCGCGCCATAATAATCACATCCACCTGCTGTTGGCTAATGGCCTGCAATGCAGATATAATTTGTAATGGGGCTTGCGTCCCCTGCACCAACGTATGAGCCACAATCACCAGTGCCATGGGGTAACGTCGGCGTAACACATGCAGAATATCTTGTAAGGCCGCGCCCGATGAAGAGGTGACAATGCCGATTTTTTGGGGAAAATGGGGCAAAGGTCGCTTGGTTTGGTCAAATAGCCCTTCGGCTTTGAGCTTGGCCTTGAGTTGCTCAAACTCGGCATGTAAATCGCCCTGCCCTAACGCCTCTAGGCTATCGGCATAAAATTGATAGTTGCCCCCAATTTCATACACCGAAATTTTGCCATGCGCCAACACCACCTGCCCCTCGCCCTGCGGCTGATAACTTAAGCGGGCAGCTTGGGCGCGCCAAATCACGCAGGGCAAGGTCGCGCCCGCATCTTTCAGGGTGAAATAAATATGCCCCGACGTGGCGCGCCGCCAATTGGAAATTTCGCCCTCTAGCCAGACATCTTGTAAGGTTGCGTCACCCTCTAAGCGTTGGCGAATGTAGGCAGTTAAACTTTTGACCGTAAAACGGCGCGGTTCGTCCTTAAATAAACTCTTTTGCTTTATCACAATTATCAGGATAGTGGTAAAAAGCTACTTCGTCAAATTTGGGGGGCATTGTTTTAACTTGTGCCACATGGTGCTAGAATTAGGTAATTAATAAGAAGGAGTCCAAATCTTTAGATTTGACCATCAAATCTAAAGATTTGGACTCCGTACATCCAATGAAAGGATAAAGCCATGCTCATTATCATTAGCGATTTACATTTAACCGACGGCACTTCGGGACTGACGATTCAAGCTGAGGCATTTCGTATTTTTCGTAATCATTTACGCGACTTGGTTTATAAAGCCTGTACCCGCGCTGATGGCAAATATAAGCCCATGGAGCAGATTGAGTTGGTAATGTTGGGTGATATTTTAGACATCATTCGTTCCAATAAATGGAATCAAGCCCAAGTAGGTGAGGTGGGTTATGTGCGCCCCTGGCATGACCCGCAAAGCCGTGATTTTATTAATAAGGTTAAGGAAATAAGCCAAGCCATTTTGGATTATAACGCCGTTGGTTTGGGCGTGTTGAACGGTTTGAGTGAAGTAGGTATCTCATTGCCCGCCGCGAAAAACGGTCAAGCGGCGACGGCTTTGGATAATTTAGCCTCGCCTGAGCGAGTTTCTGTTAAAGTCAAAATCTATTATCTGGTGGGCAATCATGATTGGTTTTTTCATCTGCCTGGCCCCGAATATAACCAAATACGACAAACAATCATTGATAAAATTGGTCTGGCGCATCCCGCCAATCAACCTTTTCCGCATGACCCCAGTGAACTGTCCGCTTTGTTAGGCGTTTATCGAGCGCACAAAGTTTTTGCCCGCCACGGCGATATTTATGACCCGTTTAATTATGAAGCTGAACATGGCCGTAATGCTTCGTCATTGGGTGATGCGATTGTGGTGGAATTGATTAACCGTTTTCCCGTGGTGGTGCAACAAGAATTGGGCCATAAATTACCTGAGCCTTTTGTTAGTGGCTTGAAAGAGTTGGATAATGTCCGCCCTAGTGTTCTCACGCCGATTTGGATTAACAGTTTATTGCGGCAATGTTACATTGATAGTGCTTTAACCAAGCAGGTGCAAGCGGTTTGGAATGGTCTGGCTGACCAATTTCTCAATCTTGATTTTGTGCGCCAACGAGACAGTTATAATCCGCTAGATTTAGTGGATAAACTCCAACTGGTATTGAGATTTTCGGAGTCGCTCTCCTTTCAAGAATTAAGCAAAGTGGTCAGTTGGGTGACAACGAATGAAATTATATCGGCCTGGACAGGTCAACAAATTAGCGGTAGTTATGCCCCTTATAGTGTAACTGAAGATGCCTTCAAAGACCACCGTACCAATTATATCGTTTATGGTCACACTCATCATTATGAAATTGTGCCGTTAGATGTTTCACGAGTACGGGGGCGGCCTTTTCAACAGGTCTATTTTAACTCTGGCACATGGCGACAGCGACATAATTTAGCCAATACCCACCCGCGCGAGGAGGAATTTATTGGCTACTACGTCATGAGTTACTTAATCTTCTTTAAAGATGATGAACGCGGCGGCCATGGCTTTGAGGCCTGGTCAGGCGCGTTGAGTGCGTAAAATCAATGCGCTGGCATCTTAACAACAAGATGTCAGCGCATTACGTCCCCTAAATCCTCACCCCTTGCCGCACCACAATGGCCGAACCCTCAGCGAGAAAGGCGGAACTGGACGCGGCTTGCAGGGCGGGGGCAAACGCTGCGCCATATAACGCCGCGACATCACCTGAAAAAGCACACTCGCCCACCTGCCACAACCGCCAACGGGGGTGTTCCACTTGATATTCTACAGTACCACCGCCCCGTTGCGCCGCATAACCCCAATAATGCTCCGTAATAAACTCCGCATCCGAGCCACTTTCTAAAGCCATTAACGCCCCTTGCGTTTTACATTGTAACTGATACCATTGGTCATGAAACTGCCAGGCATATTCCGCCGAGACTTGCTGGGCAGTGCGCTCTAGGGTGTGGCGCATGGGAACAGCAATATAATTTTCGTTATAAACCACTCGCGCCACCGTCGCAATTGCCCAACGGGGGACAATCTCCTTAATGAAGACCACGCCGCGCCGCCAACCCTCTGGCCCTAAATGGCGCACATAAAAGCGCAAATTCACCTCCTCAAAATCGGTGTGAAAGGGAATCGGCAAACCGAGCAGTTTCGTATTAAGAAACATAAAACCCACTAAACTCACAAAGGTTTTACCTTGCCAAGTGTCCAATTCCGTGTTGGGCGGGACGTATGGCTGTAATACAGCGGGGTCAATTTCGTAATTTAACATGAGCAAATTCCGCCATTCGGCGGTAAGAAATTTGTAATTTGAAGTCATGATTTATCCTTTACTAAAAATAGAGTCCACTAGAAACAGATAGACCTACAAGGTTTTGAAAACCTTGTAGGTCTAACGCGATTGTAAACACCATGATGATAGGCTGAATGTAATTTTTGGCAAAATAATAAGAAAAACAAATGGGGACGCGGATACACGCTAATTGACGCGGATTTTTAAAAGCAAAAGAAAAATCCGCGTTAATCCGTGTAAATCTGCGTCCCCAAAATTAGCACTCTCATGATGAGAGTGCTAATTTTTAGAGTCAAAATTTGCCGAATGAGCCGAATTAAGGTATGATGTCTGCTGTAATTAGCACTCTACGCGATAGAGTGCTAAAAAATCGTCAAACTTAAGTGAAAGGAAATTGTAACTATGAACTTAAAACCGTTAGGTGATAGACTATTGGTTGAGCCAGCCGAGCAAGAAGAAATGACGGCTAGCGGGATTGTGTTGCCCCAAACTGCCAAAGAAAAACCCATGCAAGGGAAAGTTTTAGCGGTTGGGCCAGGCGCGCGCAAAGAAAGTGGCGAGCATATCTTACCCGATGTTACTGTGGGCGAAACCGTGTTATACGCCAAGTATGCGGGAACGGAAGTTAAACTTGAGGGTAAAAAATACCTCATCTTAAAAGAATCTGATGTGTTAGCAATTGTAGGTTAAAAGGATTTTGCTGAATTATGGCTAAACAAATATTATTTGATGAAGAAGCTCGCCGTAAATTAAAGGCGGGCGTGGATGCTTTGGCAAATGCCGTAAAAACTACCCTCGGGCCTAAAGGGCGCAATGTCGCAATAGGTAAAAAATGGGGTTCCCCGACCATCACCCATGACGGCGTGACGGTAGCTAAAGAAATTGAATTGGAAGACCCCTTTGAAAATATGGGCGCGCAACTGTTAAAACAGGCCGCTACTAAAACCAACGATGTCGCAGGTGACGGCACGACAACTGCCACCGTTTTAGCTCAAGCAATGGTGCATGAAGGGCTAAAAAATATGGCTGCGGGCGCAAATCCCATGTTGCTGAAGCAAGGAATTGATATTGCGACTGCCGCCGTGGTTGATGTTATCAAGAGCAGCGCGATTCAAGTACAAGGCAAAGATGATATTGCCCATGTTGCGAGTATCTCTGCCGGTGATTCCGAAATCGGTAATTTGATTGCCGAAGTGATGGAAAAAGTGGGCAAAGATGGCGTGGTGACAGTGGAAGAAAGCAAGGGCTTGGCTTTTGAAATTAATTATGTTGAGGGCATGCAATTTGACCGAGGCTACATTAGCCCCTATTTCGTCACCAATGGCGAAACGATGGAGTCGGTTTTGAATGACCCTTTCATTCTTATTTATGACAAAAAAATCTCTGCAGCCCAAGAATTGATTCCCGTGCTAGAAAAATTGTTACAATCTGGCAAACGCGAATTAGTCATCATTGCGGAAGATGTCGATGGTGAAGCCTTAGCCACCTTAGTTCTCAATAAATTACGCGGCACCTTTACCGTGTTAGCCATTAAAGCCCCTGGCTTTGGCGACAGACGTAAGGCCATGTTGCAAGATATTGCTGCCTTGACCAATGCCACCGTAATTACGGAAGAATTAGGCCGCAAACTTGAGACTACCGTTTTGAGCGATTTAGGGCGCGCCACCAAAGTCTCCTCCTCTAAGGATAACACAACTATTGTGGGCGGGGCGGGACATGAAGCCGAGATTACGGGACGTATCAACCAAATCAAGGCTGAAATTGAGGCTTCGACCAGCGACTATGACAGCGAAAAATTGCAAGAACGCTTGGCTAAATTAGCGGGCGGCGTGGCAATTATCGGCGTGGGCGCGGCGACTGAAGTGGAACTTAAAGAGAAGAAACATCGCGTGGAAGATGCTTTGAGCGCGACCCGCGCGGCCGTAGAAGAAGGCGTGGTGCCTGGTGGTGGCGTTATCATGCTTAAGGCGGCTGAGGCCATTAAAGATTTGCGCCATGCAAATGTGGATATTAACACGGGGATTGGTATTGTTCGTAAGGCATTGGAAGAACCCACTCGCCAATTGGCCTTTAATGCAGGTAAAGATGGCTCTATCATGATTGGCGAAATTCGCCGTCGGGTAGCGGCGGGTAAAACCGAAGGTTACGACGTATTAAACGACAAATATGTTGACATGATGGTTTCAGGGATTATTGACCCCGCCAAAGTCAGTCGCAGTGGGATTCAAAATGCTGCGTCTATCGCTTCCATGATTTTAACCACTGAGGCGTTAGTGACCGATTTGCCTGACAAAAATCCGCCTATGCCTGCGGGTGGCGGTGGTGGGATGCCTGGCATGGGCATGATGTAAGAATTAGAGATTAGGAATCAATCTTACAATGGCTGTAAGATGGCACAATGGCGTGCTGACCTGATAATAAAAAAACTCCCGTCTCAATTGAGGCGGGAGTTTTTGGTTATTGGGTGGGGCTGCCGACATAAAGCTGAATAATGGTGTGCCACATGCTTTTGGAATTGGCAACCCTGCCTCATTTGTTTTTAGGGCGGGACAGAGTAAAATAACCAGGTAAAATTTAACGCAGTGGCCTACATTACTCTAGGAGTGATTTTATGGAAAACCGTATTCTTAATTTTAGTGACTGCACCTTGATAATACTTGATAAATTATTTCATCTTGAATCTCAAAATTATTTACCCTTGATGCAAACATGGCTAACGACAGACCTGGCGGTGAGTGATTTTGAGCGACAGGCTTTACTTTTATTTCAAAAAAGTCTGAATCAATATGTCCATGATTGGAATGAGATTGAACTGCTTCAACATTTTATCGGCCCCATGTTTACTTTGGCTGATTTCACCAGCAATAAATTTGGCCTGTTTGCGGAAAGACCCTTAGCAGGTCAAATTAATGGCCTGACTTTAAAAGGTAATCCTGACGGTATCATTGCTTCTGGGTTTCGTGAACCTGAACAACCTTACTTTTGTTTTCAAGAATATAAGAAGAGTTTTGAACAAAAAGGCGACCCTGCGGGTCAATGTTTAGCGGCCATGTTGGTGGCACAAGAACTTAATGAACATAAATATCCTGTTTATGGCTGTTATGTGATGGGATATAATTGGCATTTTATGCTCTTACAGGAAAAATCCTATTGTATCAGCAAACCTTACACGGCCGTTGACGAAGATATATTTCATATATTTCGCATCTTGAAGTCGCTAAAACAAATTATTCTGGAAATTATCGCACGTGTACCGTAAATTCTATCATAAAACCAAAAAGCCGTTGGTCTCAAGCTGAGGCTAACGGCTTTTACGTTTAGTAAGTGTAATCAAAAAAACCTCGCCCCAAAGCCCGACTATTATCAGAACTTGAGAAAATAAGCCATCTCCATTATAATGCACGCCATATCAACTGAAATGAGCTATTCAATGAATGAATATCAATTTGTAACTGCCAGCCCCTGTTTTTATCACTTAAGCGAAGCCGATATTACGGCTATCGTTAAAGTGGCGGCTATCGTTAAAGTGGCGCACAGTCGTGCCATAAAAACAGGGGTTTTTATTTTTGGGCAAGGTGAGTTAGCCAAAAATTTTTATCTGCTCATTGAGGGGCGGATTCGCATGAGTCAGGTGAATTTAGAAGGGCAGCAGCTTATCTTACGTTTAGTTGAAATCGGGCAACCCTTTGGCTGTTTCGCCACCATAGACGGGGGAGTTTATCCCGCCTCAGCGCAAGCCATGCAAGATTCGGTAATATTGAGTTGGCCGCGCACTGTGATTATCGGCCTCATGCAACAGTTTCCTCAATTAGCTTTGAATGTACAGCATCAATTATTGGCGCGGATTCAGAATTTGCAAGACGATTGCACCCGTTTAGTCACTCAATCGGTGGAGCAACGAGTGGCGCACATTTTACTCCGTTTGGCGCACCAGGCGGGGCGCAAAGTGGATGATGGTTGGCTGATTGATGTCACGTTATCGCGCCAGGATATTGCCGAAATGACGGGAACAACCTTACACATGGTCAGCCGTATTTTGAGCCAATGGCAAAAAGATGGTTTGGTGAAATCAAGCCGCGCCCGCGTGACGTTACGCCAACCACAACAGCTACGCAATATTACTGAAAATTGAAACTTTAACCTGTTTTCATAGAGCATAAAAAAGGGTCAGCGATTTAGCTGGCTCTTTTTGCGTTAACGCAACGATTTTTTGCCTCATATCCACTATACTAGAATGAGTATTTATTGTCATGAGATATTTTGTAGAATAGACCTTAAGTCTGTTCCACGCTTGTTGGTTTGTACGGAGTATGACCATGAAAAATTCTTTAACTTGGCTACCGATTGTGCTGAGTGGGTTAATTGGGGTGCTGATTGGGCTGAGTAGCTACACCTTTTACCACGCGCGCGGGCTGTCTTATTTGTCCAATGACCCCACCGCTTGTGTCAATTGCCACATCATGCGCGACCAATATGATGGGTGGCAAAAAGGCAGTCATCACGCCGTAGCAACCTGTAATGATTGCCATGTGCCGCATGATTTTATTGGCAAATATTTAGCGAAAGCGGAAAATGGCTTCTGGCACTCAAAGGGTTTTACCCTACAAGATTTCCATGAACCTATTCAAATTAAAGAGAAAAATAAAGTTTTATTGCAAGAAAATTGCGTTGCTTGCCACGCAGGGCTAGTCAATGATATTTCGCCCCATAGTGGCGATGCCCAAACTATGTTAGATTGTGTCCATTGCCATGCGGCTGTGGGGCATGGGCCTGCCCGTTAAATCTACCGTTCTTAATCCCCCCGACATCAGGGGGAGATTTTAACTCCCTCTCCTACATATGAGAGGGTTGGGGTGAGGTTTTTTCAAAAGACTATTTTAGGAGGAAGTAGATGAATTCAAAATTAATTGGTTTATATATTGGTACAATTGTAGTGGTGGCTGTAGCGACCATTGGCGTGATGTTATTATTGCAAAATATTAATCAACATCAGGCCGAAGCCACCCAAAACGTCTTTAAGGTGACGGAGATTACGGAAGATACCATTGACCCGGCGGAATGGGGCAAAAATTATCCCCGCGAATATGATACTTATAAACGCACGGTGGACATTGAGCGCACTACGCATGGCGGTAGTGAGGCGTTCCAAAAATTGGACGAAGACCCCATGTGGCGTGATATTTTCAAAGGTTACGCTTTTGGAGTGGATTATCGTGAGGAGCGCGGCCATGCTTATATGTTGTCTGACCAAGATATAACGGAACGCTTACAGGTAGTGAAACAGCCTGGGGCCTGTTTGCATTGTCACGCAGCCATAATACCTGCTTATCGTCAAGAGGGGATTAAGGCGGGTGTGCCTGATGATGAGGCGCACCGTTCAGAACAAATTATGAAGGGTTTCGAGGTGGTGAATGCGATGGTCTATACCGATGCCCGCAAATTGGTTGACCACCCCGTTTCCTGCGGCGATTGCCACGACCCTAACTCCATGCAATTGCGAGTGACGCGGCCAGGCTTTTTGAATGGGATTAATACGTTGGCGAAATCTGATGACCCTGTGCCGCATTTGGCAAGTGTGGAGCGTTGGCGCACTGACGGGCGCAAAGGCAGTTATGACCCTAACACGATGGCGAGTCGGCAGGAGATGCGTTCCTTTGTCTGCGGGCAATGTCATGTGGAGTATTATTTCAAGGGTGATGGCAAAATGTTGACCTATCCCTGGCAAAATGGCCTCAAAATGGAGCAGATTGAAAGCTATTATGATGAAGTAAAGCATAAAGATTGGGTGCATAAATTGAGTGGGGCGACAGTGCTAAAGGCGCAACACCCTGAATTTGAAATGTGGAGTCAGGGGATTCATGCCCGCAGTGGCGTGGCCTGTGCCGATTGCCACATGCCCTATCAACGAGACGGCGCAGTGAAGGTGAGTGACCATCATGTGCGTAGCCCCTTGCTAAATATTGCGTCAGCGTGTCAAACCTGCCATAATTTCTCCGAAGCCGAGATGAAATCACGCGTTTTAGCCATTCAAGACCGCACCCAAGCCCTCATGACCCGTGCCGAAGAAGCGGTGGTTGGCTTGATTCAGGATTTGCAAAAGGCACAAGAGGCAGGTGTGGCGGCGGATAAGCTCAAACCCGCGCAAGATTTACAGCGCAAAGCCCAATGGCGATTGGATTTCGTGGCCGCAGAAAACTCCATGGGTTTCCATGCCCCGCAAGAAGCCGCCCGCATTTTAGGCGAATCCATTGATTATGCCCGTCAGGGCCAAATTGAGTTATTAAAAAGCGCACAGTAATAATTCGCAAATGATTGCGAACTCCTGACGCATAAAGATAAAAAGCCCGTCATCTTAACGATGGCGGGCTTTTTGGTTAAATGGCTAATTAGAATCAAAAAAGCTGACTATAAACTGTCAGCTTTTTTGTTTATCACCGAAGCCCACGAGCGGATTTGAACCGCTGACCTACGCCTTACCAAGGCGTTGCTCTACCGACTGAGCTACGTGGGCAAATTGATTTGTTTAGTCGGAGCGGGCGGATTTGAACCGCCGACCTCTTGAACCCCATTCAAGCACGCTACCAGGCTGCGCCACGCTCCGATATTAATTTGTAAGAGTCGGGATGGGCGGATTTGAACCGCCGGCCTCCTCGTCCCGAACGAGGCACGCTACCAGGCTGCGCTACATCCCGACGGACATATTTACCTTAACAAGCAACCATTATAGCAAACTTTCTTTGGCTTGTCAAGTCCCCCTAGCTTAAAATTTTGCGGGGCTTAGACCTGTGAGGTTTCCGAGTAAACTGTAACTATAGTAATTACAATTGCTAATTTGTCAAATTCAAAATGAAGTAGGACTTACGCAAAACCGTTCATTTTGAGGGGTGACACACGCCCTCGTGTGTCACTGTTAGCACGAGGGCGTGCTAACTCCGCGATTTTTGCGTAAGTCCTATGAAGTTTTTTCTCGATTTGGCGTAATATACCCTAAATCATGTGAGCCATTATTGGGTGATAATGGCTCACATGGCCTAAGCCAATTCGCCTATACGCTTGCTTCACACTCCTATCAATGGTATAATCTTTATATGGCAATACAAAGTAAAACTCAAACGCATGTTCCGCCCTTCCTCATTCAGGGAGTGGCTAGCCTCATGGCTCTCACTTTTTTGGTGGTGGGCTTATTAACGGGCTATTTGTTTTATCAAGGCATCAAGAATATCACCAAAGAACTTGTCGCCCGCACCCATTTACCCACCGCCCCTGGACAAGTAGATATGGCGTTACCTTTATCTATTTTACCCATCAGTAGTGACGGGAATGGCTCCCCTATTTTTAAGTTTCCCATCCCTATGCGCGGCGGTGAAACTGGGGCAATAGGGATTACGGGCGTTAAGCTACCCAATTATGAACAAAAAGAACGGGTTAACATTTTGCTGTTAGGGATTGATAAGCGGCCTGATGACACTTTATCACGCACAGACACCATGATGGTGGTCACAATTGACCCGAACAGTATGACGGCGGGCATGTTGTCCATTCCCCGTGATTTATACATTCCCATTCCTGGCTACGAAGGCGAAGACCGTATTAACAAAGCGTACTATCTAGGTGAAAAAGATGGCTATCCAGGCGGCGGCCCGGCTCTTGCCATGAAAACCATTCAAGATAATTTTGGTATCCCCGTCCACTTTTACGCCCAAATAGATTTTCAAGGTTTCCGAGATATGGTGGATACACTGGGCGGAATTGAAGTGGATGTGCCTTACACCATTGATGACCCCACCTATCCCGACGAAAATTATGGTTTTGACCCCTTTTATATTGAGGCAGGTCATCATCTGTTAGATGGTCATGATGCCTTACAATATGCGCGCACTCGCCATGCGGCGGGTTCAGATTTTGGACGGGCGGCGCGCCAACAGCAGGTCATTTTAGCTATTCGAGGTAAAGCCCTTGAATTGAACATGATTCCCAAAATTCCTGAACTATGGAGTTCCTTTTCTACCGCTATTGATACTAACTTACAGTTAATTGACATTGTGGAACTATCGCAACTTGTTGGCAATATTGAGGCCACGAATATTCGCGCGGCCGTTATTGATAATAATTACACCGTTGATTATGTGACCGATACGGGGGCGCAAGTTTTGTTGCCATTGCGTGATAAAATTCAAATCCTCATTGATGACATCTTCGCCCAAACTGAACCCAACGGCCCTAGTCAAGCTGAAATTGACGCGCAAGTGCAAGCCCAAGCGCAGGTACGGGCGGAAGCCATTCAACAAGAAGTGGAACGTCAAGAAGAGTTAAAAGCTCTGTTGGCAAAAGAGGATGCGCGCTTAGTGGTCTTAAATGGCACGGATACGGCTGAGTTAGCCGCGCAAACCATCACCTACTTAGAACAACAAGGCTTTAAGGTCGTGCAATCTGGCTCGGCTGACACGACGGGTTATCCGCATACCGTGATTGTCGTTTACAATGAAAACAAAACTTACACCTTACAGATGTTAGCGACCTTATTCAAGGTACAGGAAGATAACATTCGCCGCAGCCCTAGCCCTCAAGCTGATTTAGATTTTCGGGTCATCATTGGCAGTGATTTTACTGTGCCTGATGATGCGGCGAGTTTCGCTGCCCCTCAGTAGAATTAACTAAACTTACAGGATTAAAGCCTTTATAAGGTTTCAAACCTTATAAAGGCTGCTATTCCTTTACAAGTGCGAAAGTCCACAATGTATGTGGGCTTTCTTGTTTTTAATCGCCACCAGCGGAGTCCAAATCTTTAGATTTGCTTATGACAAATCTAAAGATTTGGACTCCATATCTCCATGTCTCTATTCCTCGGTATTGATATTGGCACCTCCACTGCCAAAGCTATTTTATTTGACCCCATGACGGCGCAAACCCTCGCTGTCGCCACCCAAGAGTATCCACTCTTAAAACCCACGCCCCAACAAGCCGAACAAAACCCCACCGATTGGTGGCAAGCCGTTATCAAAGTGGTGCGCCGCGTCACTCAGCTAGCAAACCGTCATGATGTGGTTGCCATTGGCCTCAGTGGGCAGATGCACGGCACGGTATTACTTAACAATAATGGCGCGCCGATTCGTCCCGCCATCATTTGGGCTGACCAACGGAGTCAGGCCGAATGTGCCGAGTTGGTTAAACCTTATGGCGCGCAATCTTACGCCGCCATTACAGGAACTCTGCCTGCGCCTGGTTTTTTAGCGGCCACGTTGCTCTGGCTAAGTCGCCATGAAGCCGACACATTGGCGCAATGTCAGACGGTTTTATTACCTAAAGATTACATTGCTTTTTGCCTCACAAATGAATTAGCCACCGAAGTCAGCGATGCGGCGGGGACGGGGATTTTTAATATTCAGCAACGGACATGGGCAACGGAGATAATTGAGTCGGCGGGCTTGCCCATGAAGATTTTCCCGCGCGTGGTGGCCTCCACCGATATTACGGGATATTTAACGACCCAAGCGGCCACTGAATTAGGTTTGCCTGCCGCTATTCCCGTTGTGGCGGGTTGCGCTGACCAACCCGCGCAAGCCATAGGTAACGGTCTTATTACAGCAGGGCAAGCCTCCATCACCATTGGCAGTGGTGGGCAAATATTTGTGCCATTAGCTAACGTAATGACCACTGACCCACGCCTGCATGTTTTCAACCATGCTGTGCCTGATACTTGGTATGGGCTAGGGGCGATTTTATCGGCGGGGTTGGCATTGCGTTGGTTGCGGGACTTGGTGGGCTTGCAAAATGAGGCCAATGCTTATAAGATTCTCAGTGCGGAGGCCGCGCCGTTGCCTCCTGGCGCGCATGGCCTCATTTTCTTACCTTATCTTTCAGGTGAACGGACTCCGCACATGGACCCGTTGGCGCGCGGGGCATTTATCGGCTTGACCGCTTATCATCAACGCGGCCATTTAGCCCGCGCCGTCATGGAAGGGGTGGCGATGGCCTTACGCCAAACGCTAGAGTTAACCCTCGCGTTGGGCGGACAAGTAGAACGAATTATTGCGGCGGGTGGCGGCGCGGATAGTCCCATCTGGCGGCAAATTTTGGCCGATGTGATTGGTTTGCCGTTACAGCAAACGCAATTGGCGGAGCAGGCGGGTGTGGGCGCGGCCTTATTAGCGGGCATTGGCACGGGCTATTATCCCAACTTTGCGGCAGCATGTGGGCAGGTGGTGCGTTTAGGGCCGCTGACCATGCCTAATGTAAGCCATCGGGCGCGTTATGATGAGTTATATAGTCAATTTGTGGCCCTTTATCCACATCTTAAGCAAAATTTCCATGAATTGGCGGGAAATGATTAAGCAAAATAACATTAGCGACTTCGCGCAAATACTAAACTACCCCCCTTAATCCCCCCGACATCGGGGGGAGATTTTGCTCCCTCTCCTACGTAGGAGAGGGCTGGGGTGAGGTGTTTGCGTAAGTCGCTAAGAGGTTAAAATCAGCCCGTTGACAGTTAGCGTTGCTTTAGCGACTTGCAAATGACGGTTTTATGACCCTCTAAACATTGCCTGGTGACAGGGAACATGACCAATATCCTAGCCCAAGATGTGGTACGATAAGAACATCAAAATTTACACGCTACAGGAGGCGTAGACCATGAAACAATTTTCAAAAATTCTAATCTATATGAGTGTGATGTTCTTAGGTGGCTTGATTTTGGCATGGGGCGGCACAGGGCAATTTGGGTGGAGCAAGGCTCAACCCGTCGCAGCTTTAGAACAACCCGTAATGACGGTTAATTCAACCGTACCTTATCGCCCGTTACTCAGTCGGCTGAACTCCGCCAATGGTTCGCCCATTGCCCATTTTGTGCGGACGGTGAACGATACCTTACACCATTGGCCTGAATTGCTAACCAGTGGCATGGTTGCCAAAAGTGCGCCGACTCATTATTGGGATGGACAATCGTTACCTGATGAAACACAAGAAGTTATTTTGGTTAATAATGAGACTCCACCAAACATCAACATTTCCGCCTCCGTAGACCAAAGTAGCCTGGAACATAATAGTTTGAAAGATACCATGCCCGCTGTATTAACCATGACCACGCCCATAACAGAAACGGCGGTTGTTACTGAAGCTAACTGGCCGAGTCAACGGCTTAATATTTTGTTAGTGGGCGCGGATGGGCGCAATGGCGATAAAGCGGGGCGGTCTGACACGATTATTGTGGTTAGCCTTGACCCACTGTCACACACCGTTGCCATGATGTCCCTGCCGCGTGATTTATGGCTGACCATTCCAGGGTATGCGGGACAACGGCGGATTAACTCGGCTTATCGCTTGGGTGAACAGCGCAACCTGGATGGCGGCGGCGCGGCCTTACTCAAAGAGACGTTGGCGCAAAATTTCGGCATTACCATTGATTACTATGCTCAAATTAACTTTGAGGGCTTTGAAAAAATGGTGGATACGTTGGGCGGGGTGGAGGTGGATGTGCCTGAGATGATTAACACGGCCGCGTTTTATGGCTTCACCCCGAAATACATTAACCGTAATGGTCATTATACCTACGTACCTGCTAAGGTGGTGACGGCGGATGGGAAGCCTGTGCAAAATGCGTGGGAACTTGTGACCCAAACCACCTATATTACGGATGATGCCATTTTAGCGACGGCAGAACCAGGCTATAAGATGTTATATTTGGAAACAGGACGGCAAACCCTTGACGGGGTGGCGGCCTTGCAATATGCCCGTAGCCGTGCCTTTTTGAGTGCCGATTTTGTGCGGATGCAACATCAACAGGCGGTGCTGTTGGCGATACGACAGAAAGTGTTACAAGGTAATTTATTGGCTCGGCTGCCCGACATGTGGCTGGCCCTGCATGACTCCATCAATACCGATTTACCGTTGACGGAAATGATAAAATTAGCAACACTCATGCCGCAGATTCAGCCCGAAGCCATTCACACTCTAACGATTGATTACACTTTGACCAAAGATTTCACCACCGATAAAGGGGCGCGGGTGTTGCTGCCAATGTATGACAAAATCAATCCCCTCACCCAATCGTTATTTGGCGCAACGCCACTGACGACCACCACCATGCTAACGCCCACCGCCACTATTACCGCTACGATTACGAAGTAATTAAAGCAAAAAGAGACCGCCATGAAGGGGTCTCTTTTTTATTTATACATAAATTGAATTTCTTCTACCTGTAAATAAATTGGGGATTTAGGTGAGGAGTCCGCAATTATTTGCGGGCTGTCCGCAAAGGATTGCGGACTCCGATTTCCCATCACCTCATAATTTACATGTGGAATTTCTTTGCCCCTTAGCGACTTTGCGTCTTGGCGTTGAAATTTTAACGCCAAGACGCAATGTCGCTAAGGGGCAAAAGTTGAAGTGCTGCCCTCGTGCAGTAGACAACCAATAGTACCTGAATCCTATTCCATCCCCTAAAATTGGGGCTAGACACAGGCTCGGAATCATGTTACAATATCAGGGTTTCTTCATCTTTGTTTTATTATAAATTGTTACACCAATAAAGCCTCATAGTTAATACTCCACCGCTTAACCTCCCCTAATTTTTGCTGCCCCGCAGCAGTGTGAAACGCTGGCCCATCATTAAATTACAATAAAATCATACACAATTGCAGTTAATCTTCATCAATGAGTTGATGATGCGCTGACTAAAGTCACCTCATCACCAACTAAGTAATTTTAGGAAATGTAACATGGCAAGGCAGAAGGCTATTTTTTTGGTTCTCATGATGACCAGCCTATTTATGGGCGGTCATTTTTTTGCGACCCGTCCCGCGTTGGCGGCAACGCTGACGGTTGACACGTTGATTGATGAAAATGACGGCAGTTGTGTGGATGGTGATTGTTCGCTGCGGGATGCTGTTCAGGTGGCGATAGCGGGTGACACCATTGATTTTAGTGTCAGTGGCACGATTGTGCTGACCAGCACCTTAACTCTAGCTAAAAACCTGACCATTAGCGGCACCATGCCGATTAGCCTAAGTGGGGGGGGAACCGTGCAGGTTATCGCGGTCTCGGCGGGCATCGTCAACCTGAATAGCTTAACCATTACGAATGGAAAAGATTCAAATGGCGCGTTTACCGCCGCAGGTATTGCTGTTTCAGCAGGAGCGACGCTCAACCTGAATGATAGTAGCGTCAGCGGTAATACGGCGCTC
>JFJP01005410.1_pt1 | contig 24689 bp, 27 predicted proteins | sample 431651 | NCBI WGS metagenome assembly JFJP01 (sample SAMN02602958, study PRJNA72255) | Microbial mat metagenome, whole genome shotgun sequencing project. | biome: fresh water; feature: sink hole; material: water; isolation source: purple microbial (photo- and chemosynthetic) mats found in...
GAATGCTGTTGCGGCGGAATATTGATGCCAGCGATACGTGCCATTTTCGTCCTCTAAAACTCTTGCAATTAACCCTGGCGCTGCTTGTGTCGCGGATCAGTACAGATCACGCGCACGATGCCCTTGCGCCGGATAATTTTGCAGTTACGGCAAATTTTCTTGACCGAAGCCGAAACTTTCATACTTCTCTCCTAAAACACTTAGCTCCGTTCCGACTTCGATTCGCGCGGAACATGCGCCACTCACTTTGCTCTGAACACAATCCGCGCACGGGTTAAATCGTACGGCGTTAACTCAACAGTGACCTTGTCGCCTGGGAGAATACGAATGTAGTGCATCCGCATTTTCCCGGAGATGTGGCCCAAAACCACATGACCATTTTCCAACTTCACTCTGAACGTAGCGTTCGGCAGATTTTCAACCACCTCACCCTGCATCTGAATGACATCGTCCTTTGACATCTCATCGACCAGCTCAGGAGGCCTTGAAATTCGCTTTCTTCAGAAGCGACTCATACTGCTGTGACATCAGGTAATTTTGAACTTGGGCCATGAAATCCATGGTCACCACCACAATAATCAGAAGCGATGTGCCGCCGAAATAGAACGGCACGTTGTATTTCAGAATCAAAAACTCGGGCAACAAGCAAACAAAAGTAATGTAGATCGCTCCAGCCAGAGTCAGACGCAGCAGAATCTTGTCAATGTACTTTGCGGTGTGGTCACCTGGCCGAATGCCCGGTATGAATGCACCACTCTTTTTCAGGTTGTCTGCAGTTTCCTTGCTGTTGAACACCAGCGCAGTGTAGAAGAAGCAGAAGAAAACGATCGCAGCAGCATACAGCATCACATACACCGGCTGACCGGGACTTAACGTGCTGGCAATATCCTTTAACCACCGCATGGAGTCGCCGGAACTGAACCAGTTTGCGACCGTCGCCGGCAGCAGAATGATAGACGAAGCGAAAATCGGCGGAATGACACCAGCCATGTTGAGTTTCAAAGGAAGGTGCGATGACTGCCCACCGTAAACCTTATTGCCTACTTGGCGTCGCGCATAGTTCACCAAAATCTTCCGTTGACCGCGCTCAACGAAAACAACAAAGTAGGTGACCGCCACAACCAGTAGCACCACCAGAAGGGCGATGATGATACTCATCGCACCAGTTCGAACCAGTTCCAGCAGCCCACCGATAGCACTCGGCAATCCGGCAGCAATGCCACCAAATATCAATATGGAGATGCCGTTACCCAAACCCCGTTCGGTAATTTGCTCCCCAAGCCACATCAGGAACATGGTCCCCGCAGTCAAAGTTACAACTGAAGTCAAACGGAAACCAAATCCAGGGGCAATGACCAACCCTGCTGACGACTCCAGCGCCATCGCTATACCCAGAGATTGAAACAAGGCCAATCCCAACGTGCCGTAACGCGTGTATTGCGTAATCTTGCGCCTGCCTGCTTCGCCTTCCTTTTTCAATTGCTCGAAGGTTGGAAGAACATACGTCAGCAACTGCATGATGATCGATGCCGAAATGTACGGCATGATTCCCAGTGCAAAGATCGTAAACCGCGACAGTGCACCACCGGAAAACATGTTGAACAAGCTCAGGATGCCGCCTTGCTGGCCTTTAAAAAGCTGCTGCAATTGCGCAGGGTCAATGCCTGGCACTGGGATGTGCGCACCTATACGGTAAACTACCAAAGCGAGCAGCAAAAAGACCAGTCGGCGACGCAAGTCTCCAAACTTATCCGTTTTTGCTATTTGACCTGCGCTAGTTGCCACGAACTATCTTTCTTAATCAATCAGGCAACGCTGCCACCGGCAGCTTCGATGGCCGCTTTGGCACCCGCTGTCGCACCTACGCCATTGAGTTTCACAGCAGAGCTGATCGATCCAGTATTAATCACCTTCACAACCTTGATCATTTCACTGACCAAACCAGCTTGCTTCAAAGTCAACAGATCAACATCAGCCAGCCCCAAAGCTCCCAAAGCAGTCAAGGTAACCTCTGCGTTGTACTTCAACAAATGCGATTTGAAGCCGCGCTTGGGCAAGCGGCGATGCATGGGCATCTGGCCGCCTTCAAAGCCAACCTTGTGGTAGCCACCGGCACGGGATTTTTGACCTTTGTGACCACGGCCCGCGGTTTTACCCAGTCCAGAGCCGATTCCGCGACCAACACGACGCTTGGCATGCTTTGCACCCGCTGCGGGCTTGATGCTATTGAGTTCCATCATTTACCTCTTAGAGCACGCGAACCAGATAGCTGATCTTATTGATCATCCCACGCACTGCAGGCGTATCCTGCAATTCACTGGTGCTATTCAATTTACGCAATCCCAATCCACGCACTGTGGCTCGGTGGTCTTCTTTACAACCAATCGGGCTACGCACCAACTGGATCTTCACTGTTTGTTGAATCGTCATGTCTAGTACTCCGATCAAGCGAAGAGCTCTTCAACGCTCTTGCCGCGCTTCGCAGCAACTTCTGCAGGCGTCGTTGACACCGACAAAGCATCCAGCGTTGCACGAACCATGTTGTAGGGGTTGGTAGACCCGTGGCTCTTGGCCACAATGTCGGTAATGCCAACCACCTCAAACACCGCACGCATAGGACCACCCGCAATGATGCCGGTACCCTTTGGAGCCGGTGCCATCATCACATTGGCAGCACCGTGGTGACCCATCACCTTGTGGTGGATAGAGCCATTCTTCAACGATACCTTGATCATGTTGCGACGGGCTTCTTCCATCGCCTTTTGCACAGCGGCCGGCACTTCCTTAGATTTGCCTTTGCCCATGCCAATACGACCGTCGCCATCACCCACCACCGTCAAGGCCGCGAAACCAAGAATACGACCGCCCTTCACCACTTTGGTGACGCGGTTGATCGCAATCATCTTCTCGCGCAGACCGTCCTCCGGACCCTCTGCCTTACCCTGCATTTTTGCCTGTACTTTAGCCATCATTTATTCCGATCTGCTTAGAACTGCAAGCCAGCTTCACGCGCGGCATCTGCCAACGCTTTCACGCGGCCGTGGTACGCAAAACCTGCGCGATCAAACGCCACTTTTTCCACACCTGCTGCCTTGGCCTTCTCAGCCACCCGTTTACCAATGATCTGGGCCGCAGCCACGTTGCCACCCTTGCCAGATCCACCCAAGGACTTGCGCACTTCCGCTTCTGCGGTCGATGCAGCGGCGATCACTTTGCCGCCATCGCCAGAAATCACGCTGGCGTAGATATGCAGATTGGTACGATTGACGGTCAGGCGCGCTACACCCTGGTCTGCAATACGAATCCGGGTTTGCCGGGCTCTGCGAAGACGCTGCTCTTTTTTGGTCAACATGTTGCAGCTCCTTATTTCTTCTTGGTTTCTTTGATGGTGATCTTCTCATCCGCATAGCGAATGCCTTTGCCTTTGTAAGGCTCCGGAGGACGGACCGCGCGCACTTCAGCGGCAATCTGACCCACGCGCTGACGATCAGCGCCCTTGATCACAATCTCTGTCGGGGTTGGCGTCGCAACCGAGATACCTGCTGGCATGTCAAAGTTGACCGGATGCGAGTACCCCACTGCCAGGTTCAGCTTCGTGCCGGTGGCTTGGGCTTTGTATCCCACACCTACCAAAGACAACTTCTTCTCGAAGCCTTTGCTGACGCCAATCACCATGTTGTTTACCAACTGGCGCATGGTGCCCGACATGGCGTCGGCTTCACGTGACTCATTGGCCGCCTTGAAACTCAGGCTACCAGCCTCGTTCACCACTTTAACCAGTGGATTCAAATTCAGATGAAGCGATCCTCCAGCGCCCTTGACGCTGATCATTGCGTCAGCGCTGGCAAGTGCTTCTTTGATAGACACTTCGATACCAGCCGGGATCGCTACAGGAAGTTTACCTACACGGGACATATTTAATTTCTCCTCGGTGCGGCGTTAAGCGACATAGCACAGCACTTCGCCACCGACACCGGTTGCGCGCGCTTTGCGATCAGTCATTACACCCTTGGGAGTCGTCACGATGGCAACGCCCAATCCGTTCTGTACTTGTGGAATTGCGTCTGTACCACGGTACACGCGCAGACCAGGACGACTAACACGCTCGATGCGCTCAATCACTGGCTTGCCAGCGTAGTACTTCAAGGCAATCTGCAGCTCAGACTTACCACCTTCCGTGGAAATCTTGAAACCATCGATGTAGCCCTCTTCCTGCAAAACCTGCGCAATGGCAACTTTTACTTTTGAAGAAGGAACAGAAACCGTAGTCTTGGCCACCATCTGCGCATTGCGGATGCGGGTCAACAGGTCGGCAATAGGATCACTCATGCTCATGTTTGGTTCTCCTGTCGCTTACCAGCTGGCCTTGACGATGCCGGGGATTTCCCCTGCAAAGGCCATTTCACGAATCTTCGCGCGACCCAGACCGAAGTGCTGGAACGTCCCACGGGGACGGCCCGTGATGGAACAACGGTTGCGCTGACGCGTTGGGTTTGCATTGCGCGGCAGTTTTTGCAAGCCCAGACGAGCAGCAGCACGCTCATCCTCCGAGCGCTTGAAGTCGCTTGCAATTGCCTTCAGTTCGGCGTACTTCTTGGCGTACTTTGCAGCCAACTTGTCACGCTTGAGCTCGCGCTCGATTAAAGCCATCTTAGCCACAGGTCACCTCAATTCTTGAACGGGAAACGGAAGCCAGCGAGCAGCGCTTTGCACTCTTCGTCGGTCTTTGCCGTTGTGGTGATACTGATATTGAGGCCGCGCAAGGCATCCACCTTGTCATATTCAATCTCAGGGAAAATGATCTGCTCTTTCACGCCGATGTTGTAGTTGCCACGGCCATCAAAAGCACGTCCGGAAATACCACGGAAGTCACGCACGCGGGGCAGAGCCACGGTCACAAAACGGTCCAGGAATTCGTACATTTGTACGCCACGCAAGGTAACCATGCATCCAATTGCCTGGCCTTCGCGGATCTTGAATCCTGCAATCGCTTTCTTGGACTTGGTCACCACTGGCTTTTGACCAGCAATCTTGGTCAGGTCGCTCACAGCGTTGTCCATGACCTTTTTATCAGCCACCGCTTCGCTCACACCCATATTGAGTGTGATCTTGGTCAGCCGGGGAACCTGCATGGGCGAGGTGTAGCCAAACTTGGCCATCAACTCGGGGGCCAGCTTTTCGCGGTATTGTTGTTGCAGACGTGCCATGCTTATGCCACCTTGATTTCTTCACCGCTGGACTTGTAAACGCGAACGCGTGTACCGTCAGCCAGCACCTTGATTCCAACCCGATCCGCCTTGCCCGTAGCAGCATTGAAAATTGCCACGTTGGACTGATGGATAGGCATGGTCTTTTCAACGATGCCGCCGGTTGTGCCTTTCATGGGGTTGGGCTTGGTGTGCTTTTTCACCAGATTGATACCCTCCACCACCACATGCGAGTCATCCTTGCGCAAGGAAATGGTTCCGCGCTTGCCCTTATCGCGCCCTGCGATAACGATGATTTGATCGCCTTTGCGAATCTTGTTCATGGCGTGTCCTTACAAAACTTCAGGAGCGAGCGACACGATCTTCATGAACTTCTCGGTACGCAATTCACGCGTCACCGGTCCAAAGATACGGGTGCCAATCGGCTCCAGTTTGGCGTTCAGCAGCACAGCTGCATTGCCGTCAAATTTCACCAAAGAGCCGTCACTGCGGCGGATGCCCTTCGCGGTGCGAACTACCACAGCGCTGTAGACCTCGCCTTTTTTGACACGTCCACGCGGCGCAGCCTCTTTGATGCTTACCTTAATGATGTCGCCCACACTGGCGTAGCGACGCTTGGACCCGCCCAGCACCTTGATGCACAGGACGGATTTCGCGCCAGTATTGTCGGCAACTTCTAGTCGAGATTCAGTCTGGATCATTTCAATATTCCCAACTTGCACCAGGAGCAGCGTCTCTCGCATTTCGATCGACACCGACACCAAGTCAGTCTTGGGCCCGCTGTTTGCCGCGCAAACCACTTGCACGACATCCATTTGGGCAGAACCTTCAGCTTTTACAAGCGAAGCCCGCTATTGTGCCAGCGTTTTATACACCGGTCAACTATTTTTGTTGGGAATGTGCAAATATTGCTGCGCCAGCGCGGTGAATGCGGCCACTTGAGGGTCGATACCCGTTTCCTGGAGCAGGATTTCACCAATGATGGGCACCAAAGCCATGGCAAGACGCGCATCGAGAAACAGGCATCTTGATCGACGCGCCAGCACATCCTCCACCGTCACAGCGTATTCATTGCGGGCGGCAAACCGCACCATGGCCTCGCTCAAACCATCTGCCAACCACCGCTGCGCTCCCGGAAGTGCCTGCAACAGCGTGCATTCCGACCCGTAGGTGTGCAGCCCCGCAGTGTCGGAAATAGGCCGCCGCGGTATCCCATCCATTTCCGCTCCGACCAATGCAAGGTGAGCAGTCACTCCGCCGGAACGCGCTTCCAGAAGGCCTTTCGTAAAACACCGCTCCAATACATCCTCGGCCATGGCACGGTAAGTCGTCCACTTTCCGCCGGTCACCGTCACCAAGCCGCTGCGACTAACCAATACAGTGTGCTCCCGACTGAGTCCCTTGGTGTTTTCACCATCATCGTCCTGCGGCTTAACCAGCGGGCGCAGGCCAACCCAGATGCTTCGGATGTCCGACCGCTGAGGTGCCCGCCGCAAGTAACGCGCAGACTCCTCCAAGATAAACGACACTTCATCCTCAAAAGCCTGGGGTTCACGCGGCAAGTCGTGGCGCGGGGTGTCCGTGGTTCCCAAAATCACTTTTCCCAGCCATGGCACCGCAAATAGGACACGACCATCCGCTGTCTTGGGCACCATCAAGCCCGTGTTGCCACCCAAAAACTCACGGTCCACCACAATATGCACCCCTTGGCTGGGCGCCACCATGGGTTTGGTGGGATGCCGCCCGTCGTGCGCATTGGCAATGCCGTCTTTCTCCCGCAAAGCGTCCACCCAAACCCCCGTCGCATTGACGACACAGCGCGAGCGAATCGTGTAGGGCGTGCCGGTCAAGGCATCCGCGCACGCCAGCCCCGATACCTTCCCCGCCTGATACAACAGATCGGTCGCCTGGCAGTAGTTCACCAGCAGCGCACCCTTGGTCGCTGCGGTGCGCGCAAGCGCCAATGCCAGTCGGGCATCATCGAACTGGCCATCCCAGTACTTGACACCCCCGACCAGTCCCGTCGGCATCACGCCAGGTAACAACTCTCGCGTCGCGTTGTGCCCCAAAAAGGCCGTCTTGCCCAGACCGGCTTGACCCGCCAGCAGGTCGTAGGCGGTTAACCCGGCACCATAGTAAGGAATTTCCCACCATTGGTAGGCCGGCACCACGAAGGCCAGCGGCTGCGCGAGGTGCGGCGCATTGTGTAGCAGAGTCGTACGCTCATGCAGCGCTTCGCGCACCAGCGAAATGTTTCCCTGTGCCAGGTAGCGCACGCCGCCATGGACAAGCTTGGTCGCACGTGAAGACGTGCCTTTGGCGAAATCGTGCGACTCCACCAGAACGACGCTGAAGCCTCTCGCGGCAGCATCGAGAGCAACACCGAGACCCGTTGCACCGCCGCCAACAATGGCGATGTCGTAGCAGACATCTTCCCCAAGGCGCGCCAGAAGGTCCTCACGACGCGTAGGCAGCGGGGCAGGTGGATGTAGCATGGCGGGCGGGCAATCAATACGAGATTGCCGTGATTATCCCGAAAGGTTGGCCATGCCCTATCTGCTTGCCCTGGACCAGGGCACTTCCAGCGCCCGCAGCATCCTGTTTGACGGACACGGACGCATCGTGGCGGTTGCACAACGGGAGTTGGCACAAATGTACCCAAAGCCGGGCTGGGTAGAGCATGACCCCATGGAGATTTGGCGAATTCAGCTCGCGACGGCTCAAGACGTGCTGGCCAAGGCGGGAGTGGGCGCACGGGAGGTCAGCGGCATCGGCATCACCAACCAGCGTGAGACTACGGTGGTCTGGAACCGCAAGACTGGCATACCCATTCATCACGCCATCGTTTGGCAGGACCGCAGGGCGGAACCGGCCTGCGTCGCATTGCGTGCAAGCGGCTTGGAAAGGACAATCCGCGACAAGACCGGCCTTATTGTGGACGCCTACTTTTCTGGCACCAAACTGCAATGGATCCTCGACAACGTGCCTAATGCCCGCGCCCAGGCCACAAACGGTGAACTGGCCTTTGGCACGATCGATACCTGGCTGATCTGGCAGCTCACACAAGGCCGTGTTCATGCCACAGACGTCAGCAATGCCTCCCGCACCATGCTGTTCAATGTGCACAGCAACCAGTGGGACGCCGAGTTGCTGGCGGCGATGGGCATTCCAGCGAACCTGCTGCCGAAGGTGCATCCGTCGGCATCGCACTTCGGTGAGACCAGTGCCTCGCTCCTGGGCCATGCGATCCCGATTGGCGGCGTGGCCGGTGACCAGCAAAGCGCATTGTTCGGGCAAGCGTGTTTCAAGGCGGGCATGGTGAAAAACACCTATGGCACCGGTTGCTTCATGCTCTTGCATACCGGACAGCAGTTTCAGACTTCCAGCAATGGCCTGATCACCACCAGCGCCGCACAGACAGGATCTGCACCCGAATTTGCACTGGAGGGCAGCGTATTCGTCGGCGGCGCGGTCGTACAGTGGCTGCGCGACGGACTGCATGCCATCGAGGGCAGCCACGAAGTGCAGGCGCTGGCGCAAAGCGTGCAGGACTCGGGCGGTGTGCTGGTCGTCCCCGCCTTTACCGGTCTGGGTGCGCCTTACTGGAAGCCCGATGCTCGCGGCTCCATTACAGGCCTTACCCGGGGCACAACGCTCGCCCACATTGCGCGAGCAGCTCTCGAAAGCATAGCATTCCAAAGCGCGGCTTTGCTGTCTGCCATGCGCCGGGATGCGTTGGCGGCAGGAGCAGCGGCAGTGTCGGAACTGCGGGTGGACGGAGGCGCTTGTATCAATGACCTTTTGATGCAGTTTCAGGCGGACCTTCTGGGCATCCCGGTGATTCGTCCAGCGGTGACCGAGACCACCGCGCTGGGGGCGGCCTATCTGGCGGGTTTGACCACACAGGTGTACAGCAGCACGGACGAACTCAGCCAACTGTGGCGCGCCGAGCGGCGGTTTCTACCAACCCTTGCTACAGAACGTGCTTCAGAGTTAATGGAACGCTGGGAGCACGCCGTCTGCCAGACCGTGCTGTAAAGTCACCACTCCACAGCAAAGGGCAACCCATGATCGATCGCATTGCATTCATCGGCGGCGGCAATATGGCCAGCGCCATCATCAGCGGACTGCTGCGCCAGGGCACTGACAGGAGTGCCATCGAAGTGGTTGAGCCTGTCGCGGAAGTGCAGCAAAAACTGCGCGCCCAATTTGGGGTCTCGGTGCACCCACATGCCGGACCGGATCTGTCCAGGGCGGGTGTAGTGGTGTGGGCGGTGAAGCCGCAAACCTTCAAGGAAGCAGCGCTGCAGGTGCGCTTTCACACCCGCAACGCCCTGCATCTGAGCGTGGCAGCGGGTATTCGCAGTGACAACATCGCCAAGTGGCTGGGCAACGAGCGGGTGGTGCGCGCCATGCCCAATACACCGGCCTTGATTGGCAAAGGCATTGCCGGGCTGTATGCAAGGCCGGCGGTATCGCCTGCCGACCGTCAATTGGCGCAACAAGTGGTACAGAGCACCGGCGATTTCGTCTGGCTCACGGCCGAAGACCAGCTCGATGCGGTCACCGCACTGTCGGGCTCTGGTCCGGCGTACGTTTTTTACTTTATGGAAGCGATGGCCGAAACCGGCGCCATCATGGGCTTGCCCCGTGAACAGGCCCTGGAACTGGCCATCGCGACCTTCATCGGAGCCGGTGAACTGGCACGCTCCAGCAGCGAACCCCCCGAAATCCTGCGCCAAAGAGTCACATCCAAAGGCGGCACTACCTATGCGGCCATCACGTCGATGGAGGACAGTGGCGTCAAGGAACTTTTTTCCAAGGCACTCTTTCAGGCGCAAACCCGTGCGCGCGAACTGGGCGATGAGTTTGGAAACAGTTGAGCCTGGCCTTGGCCGTTAGACTTGCCATTTAGCCACTTTTTTTTGAGATTCTGACCATGAGCGAACTTGTTAACTACAGCCTGACTGACGGCGTTGCCACCGTGACCCTTGCCAATGGCAAGGTCAACGCGATATCACCTGATGTCATTGCAGGCCTGAACCGCGCGCTGGACCAGGCCGAGCAGGACAAGGCGGTCGTCATCCTAACCGGACAACCAGGCATTCTCAGCGGCGGCTACGACCTGAAGGTCATGATGTCGAGCCCGCAGGCGGCTCTCGATCTGGTGGCTGCCGGCTCCACCCTGTCACGGCGCATGCTGGCCCACCCCTTCCCGATCATCGCTGCCTGCTCGGGCCATGCAGTGGCCAAGGGTGCATTTTTGCTGCTTTCCAGCGACTACCGCATTGGCGTGGAGGGAGCATTCAGCATTGGCCTCAACGAAGTCAAGATTGGCATGACCATGCATCAGGTGGGCATTGCGATTGCGCGAGACCGTCTCACCGCCCCCGCCTTCCAGCGCTCGGTCATCAATGCGGAAATGTTCAATCCCCAGGGAGCAATGGCGGCCGGATTCCTGGACCGCGTGGTGGCTCCCGAAGAGCTTTTGTCAGTCTCAAACGAAGTGGCGCAGCAGCTCAAGGGCCTGAATATGGGTGCGCACAAGAAGACCAAGCTCAAAGTCCGCAAACAATTGCTTGAAACGCTCGATGCCGCCATCGAAACCGACAAGGTCACCGGGCTGAACTGATGCAGCTCGGCAAGCGGTATCGCGCGCAGTGGCTCGTCTTGGCAATTGCACTGTCGTTGCCGTCATTGCCTGCACTGAGTGCCTCTGGGCCAGCGCCGAGTGTCAAAACCAGCGCAAGCGCTGCGTCCGCCACGACCCATGAGAAGCGCTTCATCATCATCCTGCAAAGTTCCAGCGACCCGTCGGAGCAGCTCAAAGCCTCCATCCCAGCGGAGTTCCAGGATTTTGAAGTGTTCAACGCCCGCCGCACGTCCGAAGGCAAAACGCTGTACGACATTTGCCTGGGCCACTTTGCCACGCTTGCAGATGCGGAGCGGGCGCAGAGAACGCTGCTGCGGCGTTTTCCTAATGCATCGGTCATTCCGGTCAAACCAGCACCAGCAGCAAACGTCCCGGTTAAGGGCCAATAGCACACCGTTACCGTTGCAGTGAACGCCAGAACCCGGGTGTTCCGTAATGGTGCTTGAGGAAATCGATCCAGAGGCGTACGCGTAGCGCCAGGTGCTTGCGCTGCGGAAACACTGCGTAAATCCCATTAGGAGGCGCGGCAAAGTCGTGCAGCACCTCCACCAACTGCCCGGCCGCAATCTCCGCTTCTACCTCCCAGGTACTGCGCCAGGCAATGCCCCAGCCAGCCAGGCACCAGTCGTGTAGCACCTGTCCGTCAGAGCAGTCCAATGGCCCGGCGGGCTTTAGGTAGTTCACTGCTTCGCTCTGGAGCCTTGGTGGCAGAGGATTCCGCTGCGTGTCCCCCGCCCTGCGGGCTCCTCCTTTTACCTGCGCAGAACCCTCTGCCACCAAGGCTCCTCGGGCGCTCTGTCGGAATGCCCAGCCACGAGTTTGCGAGGCATCGCTGGAGAGCGTCAAACAGTCAAAGCGCACCAGATCAGCGGGCGTCTGGGGTGTGCCGTGTCGCTCCAGGTAGGCGGGTGTGGCGACACACAGGCGGCGGTTATCGGCAAGCCGCACGCTGACCAGCGACGAGTCGGGCATGTCACCCACCCGCACGGCGCAGTCGAAGCCTTCTGCGCCAATGTCCACGATGCGGTCCGACAGGTTCAGCGAAATCGTGACGTCGGGGTGGATATCGCGAAACTGCGGCACCAGTGGGGCCACATGACGTCGGCCAAATCCGGCCGGCGCGGTAATGCGCAAGTGCCCACTGGCTTTGACGCCCCCTTCGCTGACGCTGGCCTCGGCGTTGGCCACATCGGCCAGAATGCGCTGGCACTGTTCCAGAAAGGCACTGCCCTCGTGGGTGAGGCTGATACGCCGCGTCGTGCGCAACAGTAGTTTGACACCCAGGCGCTCTTCCAGCGCGTCAAGCCTGCGACCCATGATGGCCGGTGCCACGCCCTCGGCCTGCGCCGCCGCCGTGAGGCTGCCACGCGTGGCGACCGACACAAACGACTCGAGTTGCTTGAGTTTGGCCACAGCCGTTGCTTCAGGGGGTTGTGGCCAAACCGGGCAATAGCACACCGTCACGGCGCATGTGTGCGACTTCTGCTTCGGAGTAGCCGAGCTGCAGCAGCAGTTCGTTGCCGTGCGAATCCAGCGTCGGTGGATCCATGCGCAGCCCCAGGCGCTCGCCACCCAATGTCAGCGGCAGCAGAGGTACTGAAGTCTGTCGGCCATCGGGCAACACCATGGGCGCCAAACCACCCGTTTCCTGCAGGTGCGGGTCATCGAACAGGAATTGCGGATCGGTGATGGGCGCAAAGGGCAGGCCATGTTGCTCGAATCGGTCTGCCAATTCGGCCGTGGAGAACTGCGCCAAGCGCTCGCGCAGCAAGGGCATCAGCCAGCTGCGGGCCCGGACCCGATCGTTGTTGGTGGTGATGCGCTCGTCGGCGAACAGGTCGGCGTAGCCGAAGGCGTCGCAAAAAATCTTCCACTGGGTGTCGCCCACCACCGCCAGAAAGATCTGCGCGTTGTCTTTGACGCTGAACACATCGTAGATGCCCCAGGGCGAAATGCGCTCGGGCATGGGGGCAGCCGCTTTGCCGGTGATGGCAAATTGCATCATGTGTTGCGCCACCAGAAAAATGTTGTTCTCGAACAGCGCGCTTTGGACTTCCTGCCCCCGGCCGGTCTGCTGGCGCTGCATCAGAGCCGCCATCGCGCCAATGGCACCAAACATGCCGCCCATGATGTCATTGACGCTGCTACCGGCACGCAGCGGGTCGCCCGGACGCCCTGTCATATAGGCAAGCCCACCCATCATCTGCACCACTTCGTCCAGAGCCGTGCGGTGGTCGTACGGGCCGGGCAGGAAACCCTTGTGGCTGACGTAAATCAGCCGCTCGTCCAAGTGGCGCAGGGTGGCGTAGTCGAGCCCGAGCTTTTGCATGGTCTCGGTTTTGAAGTTCTCGCTCACGATGTCGGCGGTAGCAATGAGGCGCAGCACCACTTCGCGCCCTTTGACGCTTTTCATGTCGATGGCCAGGCTCTTCTTGTTGCGGTTGAACAGGGGGTAGAAGCCAGCGCCGGAGCCTAGTAGCTTGCGGGTGCTGTCGCCAGCCAGCGGCTCCACTTTGATCACCTCGGCGCCCAGGTCCGCCAGCACCATGCCGCAGGTTGGCCCCATCACCATGTGGGTGAATTCCACGACGCGGATACCCGCCAATGGCAGCGCCGAGCGAGCCTGGGTAGCAAAGCGCTCTGGAGGTGCAGTTGCGTCGTCTGAATTCATCAATTACCCCTATTTAAGTCACAAATACTTTCCATAATAGCCAATTAATTGCTTCCGCCGTATCGAATACAGTAATGCCATGTCTCGCCCAGCCCCATTGACTCCCCCGCGCGCCGTCCTTTTCGACGCCTATGGCACGTTGTTTGACGTGTACAGCGTGGCGCTGCTGGCCGAACAGTTGTTCCCGGGTCAGGGGCAGGCATTGAGCGTGCTGTGGCGTGACAAGCAGATCGAATACACGCGTTTGGTGACCACCTGCAACGAAGGCGCGCATTACCAGCCGTTCTGGGAACTAACCCGCGCGGCGCTCGTATTTGCTATCAAAAAGCTAGTTGCTCACGCAGATGGAGCAAGCGCTACAGGCCTTTTTGATGAAAAAGTCGAGCAGTTAATGAACCAGTACCGGTCGCTCAGCGCCTTTCCGGAAAACAGATCGGTATTGCAAACCCTCAAGGAGCGCTGCATTCCCACCGGCATTCTCAGCAATGGTGATGCTTCGATGCTGCAGTTGGCCGTCAAGTCGTCCGGTCTGCACGGCCTGCTCGATCACATCATCAGCGTGGACCCTGTGCGCAAGTACAAGACCGCGCCGCAAGCCTATGCATTGGGCGAATCCACCTTGGGGTTACCGGCGAGCAAAATACTGTTTGTCAGCAGCAACGCCTGGGATTCCCTGGGTGCCACCTGGCACGGGTACCAAACTCTATGGGTCAACCGCTACCAACTCCCTTTCGAGGAGCTTGGCACCCAGCCCACCCGCACCGGCACCACCCTGCGCGATGTATTCGATTTCTTTCCTCCCTCGTCTTCTTAAGCAAAGGCAACCACCATGACTGACCGTACCGCCATCCACCGCCTGCAAGTGGCTTCCAACTTGCACTCTTTTCTGGAGACCAAAGTATTGCCTGGCACCGGTGTCAGCCCGGACGCCTTCTGGAAAGGTTTTGATGCCATCGTGGTGGATCTTGCGCCGAAGAATATCGAACTTCTGGCCGAGCGCGACCGCTTGCAAACTGAGCTGGACACCTGGCACAGGGCCCACCCCGGCCCGATCGGTGACATGCCCGCCTACCGTGCGTTTCTGGAAAAAATTGGCTACCTGGTGCCCGTGCCCGACAAGGTCAAACTCACCACCGACAACGTGGATGCCGAACTGGCCAAACAGGCCGGCCCGCAGTTGGTCGTACCGATCATGAATGCCCGCTACGCCCTCAACGCCGCGAACGCGCGCTGGGGCAGTCTGTACGACGCGCTGTACGGTACTGACGTGCTGTCTGAGGACAAGGGTTGCGAGAAAGTCGGCCAAAAGAATGGGAAAGTCATTGGCTACAACCCCAAGCGTGGCAAGAAAGTGATTGAGTACGCCCGCCTTGTGCTCGACCGCACCTGCCCGCTCAAGAAGGGCTCCCACGTGGACTCCACCGGCTACCGCATCAAGGACGGCGACCTGATCGTGACGCTGGCCGATGGCAGCAAAAGCAAACTACTGAACAAAGACCAACTCATCGGCTTTCAGGGTGATGCCAAGAACCCCAGCAGCGTGCTGCTGCAACACAACGGCCTGCACCTGGACATCCAGATCAACCCGGCCAGCACCATTGGCAAGACCGACGGGGCGGGCGTGAGTGATCTGGTGGTGGAAGCGGCCCTGTCCACCATTCTGGACCTGGAAGACTCGGTCGCGGTGGTGGACGCTGACGACAAGGTGCTGGCCTACTCCAACTGGCTGGGCATCCTGCAAGGCACGCTGACCGAGAGCTTCGAAAAGGGCGGCAAGACCATGACCCGGGGCCTCAACGCCGACCGCGTCTACACGGCCCCCAACGGGAAGGGCAAAGTGACCCTGCACGGCCGCTCACTCATGTTTGTGCGCAACGTAGGCCACCTGATGACCAATCCGGCCATCCTCTACACGGCAGCCGACGGTAGCACGCGCGAAATCCCCGAAGGCATCATGGACGCCGTGGTCACCACCACCATCGCCATGCACGATTTGAAGCTCACCAAGAAAGACGCCGCGGCCGGTAAGACGCGCAATTCGCGCAGGGGCTCGGTCTACATCGTCAAACCCAAGATGCACGGCCCCTTCGAAGTGGCTTTTGCTGCCGAACTGTTCAGCCGCGTCGAGCAGATGCTGGGCTTGCCCGACAGCACCGTCAAGCTCGGCATCATGGACGAAGAGCGCCGCACCAGTGTCAATCTGAAGGCCTGTATCGCTGCGGCCCGCAGCCGTGTGGCCTTTATCAACACCGGCTTCCTCGACCGCACCGGCGACGAAATGCACACCGCGATGCTTGCCGGCCCCATGATCCGCAAGGCGGACATGAAAAACAGCGCCTGGATTCACGCCTACGAGCGCAACAATGTGCTGGTGGGTCTGCAGTGCGGCCTGCGCGGCAAGGCGCAGATTGGCAAGGGCATGTGGGCCATGCCCGATCTGATGAAGAACATGATGGAGCAGAAAATTGGCCACCCCAAGGCTGGTGCCAACACCGCTTGGGTGCCCAGCCCCACGGGCGCCACCCTGCACGCCCTGCACTACCACCAGGTGCTGGTTAGCGACATACAGAAGGGCATCGAAAAGGTCCATGCCAAACGCAACCAGACGCAGGAACACGACTCCCTGCTCAATGGCCTGCTGCAAGTACCCGTCACCGCCACGCCGAACTGGAGCGATGCCGAGAAGCAGCAGGAACTCGACAACAACTCGCAGGGCATTCTGGGCTATGTGGTGCGTTGGGTCGACCAGGGCGTGGGCTGCTCCAAGGTGCCCGACATCCACAACGTCGGTCTGATGGAAGATCGCGCCACCCTGCGCATCTCCAGCCAGCACATGGCCAACTGGCTGCACCACGGTGTCGTGACCGAGGCGCAGGTGACCGAAACCTTCCAGCGCATGGCCGCCGTGGTGGACAGGCAGAACGCTGGCGACAAGCTGTACCAACCGATGGCTGGCAATTTCGAGACCAGCATGGCCTACAAGGCCGCCACCGAACTGGTGTTCAAGGGCTTGGCACAACCCAGCGGCTACACCGAGCCGCTGCTGCATGCTTGGCGCTTGAAGGTGAAGGCGGCACAGGCGGAGTGCTGCCCCGGCGGCAAGTGCGCGCCGGGATGCTGCTCCTGATTCAGGAGCTGGTTATGCAGTATTCACAGGGGTTTTAGCCAGGTTCCGCATCACTAACCAACCTCTTTCTGGTGCCGCACTGCGAGGATAGTGACAACGTCCGACGCGATGCGATAACGGGCCACGTAGCCGCTATCGCCGAAGTCGATGATCCATTCGCGAAACTCGTGGGGCATGTCTTCGATCGGACGGCCTATGCCGGGCTGTAGCGCCATGGCCTTCACACCTAGGCGGATGGTCTTCACCGCCCGCTTAGCGGCGTCGATGTTCTTTGGCGCAAGAAAACGATAGAGACGCTGCACATCGCGCAGCGCCTCCTGTGCCCAAATCAGACGTGGCATGGCGGGGGTTCACTGTCCTTGCCTTCCTCGAGCTGGGCCAGCCACGCATCGGCTTCCTCGGCGGCCAGGTGCAGTCCGGTGGTGCGGAATTCTTCCCAGGCTTTCAGCGTGTCCTGGCGAAAGGCCTCGCGCTTTTCCTCTCGCTCAACGTACTGGTTTATCGCTTCGCGCATCAGCCAATGCGGCGTGCGCTGGCGCGCATCGGCCAGACGCTTCACACGGGCCTTGGTGTCATCATCAATCTTGATCGCCACGGGGCGTACGGCAGCAGCAGTCATGACAGTCTCCGAAAAAGTATCCTTAAGTATTACCTTACCATATTTGCCCATATGCTCGCACCTTTTCTCAGGCCTTCCAACCACCGGTTGCCGTCGGACGTGCCGTCATTAACCACAAGCGCAGGTCAGTCGAGCCGCTGCTGCATGCCTGGCACCTGAAGGTGAAGGCGGCACAGGCCCAGTGCTTCCCCGGCGGCAAATGTACGCAGGGACGCCGCTCCTGATTTGGTAGCTGGTTGAGCTTACTGGACGGGCGCTGCAGGCCGATTTGGTTCGCATCTGGCACCGGTCAAGCCAGTGTTCGCCTACCGCTTCCTGATCCGGCTGTCTTGCAACAGCTGGCAAAAGCATTGGAACCCTGGTTGCGTTAGCCGACCATCTATTCCCTGCCGCGCTTAGGGTTGCTGCGTGATGGCGACACTTCACCCTTCGGTTATATTCGCCGCTCTTGTACTGTTCTTCGTATGATGGCGCGAACAAATAAACCAAAACAAAAGCTGGAAACGTTGCTCGCTGCTAGCCCCGAATCTGTGGATGCGCAGGGCGAACCCCAACAGACATCCGAACCCCAGCCTTTTCGGCCCTATGTAGTGGCCATCGGGGCTTCAGCCGGCGGGCTCGATGCTCTGGAGCGTTTCTTCGATGAACTCGATGCGGACTCGGGCGCAGTCTATGTCGTCATTCAGCACCTGTCACCCGACCACAAGAGCATGATGGACAACCTGCTGGCACGCCACACCAGCATGCCGGTGCTGATGGCTGAAAACGGTCTGGAAATGCAGGTCAACCATGTGTACCTCATTCCGCCGGGCAAGAACATGACCGTGGCGGGGTCGCAACTGCGTCTGGTGCCCAAAAGCCCGCATGGCTTGAGTTTGCCGATCGATCTGTTTTTTACCTCGATGGCCAAAGAGTTTGGCAATCGTTGTGTGGGTGCCATCCTGTCCGGGACGGGTTCTGACGGCACCCGCGGGTCAATGGCGATCAATGACGCCGGTGGATTCTTATTGGCGCAAGACCCTGAAAGTGCCAAGTTCGACGGCATGCCGCGCAGCGTGATTGCCACCGGACTTGTCGACGAGGTGATGGCCCCGGAAATGTTGGCCAGCCGGATCGTCGGGCATGTCAGAAACGTGCTGGAGGTGTCGGCCAAGCCCAAGTCCAAAGAGCTGAGCGAGTCGGACGCCAACCCGCTGGACGGCATTTTGCATTTGCTCTACCAGGTGGGTGGCATCAATTTCAGGGAGTACAAACCAGCCACTGTTCAGCGCCGCATTGAGAGGCGGATGCAAATTCGCCATGTGCGGGACCTGCACAACTACCTGCATTTGCTGGAGTCAGACCGGGGCGAAATCCTGACGCTCAAGCGTGACACGCTGATACCTGTCACCAGTTTTTTCCGTGATGCCGAAACCTACGAGCTGATGGAAAAAAATGTCATCCCCACCATTATTGAAGAGGCGCAAGAGCACCAACCCATTCGCATCTGGGTGGCCGGCTGCTCTACGGGTGAAGAGGCCTATACCTTGTCAATTTTGTTTGCCGAGGCCTTTGACCGCATGAAACGCTGGCCGCAAATCAAGATCTTTGCGACCGACGTGGAGCAAACCCATATCGACATTGCCAGTGCCGGTGTCTACTCCGAGGCCATTGCCAATGAGCTCTCGCCTGAGCGTCTGGAGCGGTTTTTCAAGCATGTCGGCAACCAGTTTGTGGTCAAAAACGAAATCCGGCAGAACATTGTCTTTGCGCGGCACAATATTCTGGAAGACCCACCGTTCACCCGCATGAACCTGGTGACCTGTCGCAATGTATTGATCTATTTTGATACCAATGCCCAGGAAAAAGCCCTCATCCGGTTTCAATATGCGCTGGTACACAACGGCTATTTGTTGTTGGGCTCGAGCGAGTCCCTGGGCACGCGGCACCGTGATTTCAGCGTCACCAACAGCAAGAACAAAATCTACCGTATCTTGCGTCCGGTCTCCTTGCCACTGGACCTCAACCGCGGTGGGACGGCACGCGCTGCCACCCGCAAAGCTGCCACACCATCACAGCGTGGCGCCAGTGTTGAGGCGCAGGTCATCGACTCCGGTCAGCAAATGCTGATGAAGAGTTATGCACCGCCGGCGCTGCTGCTCAATGAAGACCGCCAGTTGGTGCATGTGTACGGCGATGCCCAGCGCTTCATGCATATTCCGGCGGGTGCCGCCAGTTTTGAGATTTCCAAACTGCTGGTGGGCAAGTTGGCGCCGGTGGGTGTGGCGCTGCTGCACAAAGCCAGCAAGGAAAATGTGCAATTGCGCTCGGAGATCATTGTCTCCGACCCGGGCAAGGGCATCACCGAGCATGTGCGCATGTCGGTACGACCGGTTCCGGTGCTGCCGGGCCAGGAGCGTTTCTTTTTGCTCTCCTTTGAAATCGAGCCACTGAATGAGGCGGTACACGGCACTTCGGACATTATTGATCTTTCGGTCGAGTCCGGTGAGCGTATTCAAGGCCTGGAGCGCGAGCTCTCGGTCATGCGCGACAGCCTGCAAGCCACCATCGAGGAGCTGGAAACCTCCAACGAAGAATTGCAAGCCACCAACGAAGAACTGATGGCCTCCAATGAAGAGTTGCAAAGCACCAACGAGGAGCTGCAGTCGGTCAATGAAGAGTTGTACACCGTCAATTCCGAAAACCAGGAGAAGATTGAAATCCAGAACCGCCTCAATGCCGACCTGGACAACATGACGCGTGCAACCCTCATTCCCACGGTATTTGTCGATGTGTTCCTGAAGTTGACCCGCTTTACCCCTGAGGCAGGCAAGATTTTCAAAATACGCGAGATCGATATCGGTCGGCCCATTGACGATTTCAACCACATCATGGACTACGCCGACTTTTTGGACGATGTGCGCAACACCTTGTCAAGCGGCCGCGTTATTGAGCGCGAAGTGAACACCCTCGATGGCATGCACCGTTACCTGGTGCGCATCCTGCCCTACCTGGATAAGTCACAAAAAATCAGCGGTTCGGTGATGACCTTTTTTGATATCACCATGCTCAAGGATGCTGATCACCTCAAAACCGTGAACGACGCTACTGCGACGGGCAAAGGGCGCAAGTGAACCGGCGAGAGCGGCCGGGTGGCGCGCCCCAGGAAGATGACGCAAAAATCAAGAAACTTGCCCTGAAGGCCTTGCGCAGCGGTGACTTTGACTTTGCCTTGCAGGCAGTGCAACGCGGTGAGGCCAATATCCCCGACCTGGTCGAGGACCTGAAGATTTACCAGGCCGAACTGGAAGTCCAAAACGAAGAGCTTCGGGACGCGCAGCAGCACGCCGAAAAGGCCCTGCGCCGCTTCAATGCCCTGTTCACTACATTGCCCCTGCCGGCCTTGGAAATGGATGAGTTTGGCGTGATCAGTGAATGCAACGAAAAGGCCGAAGAATTTTTCGACCTCGATCGCAACTTGCTGCGCAGTCATTTTTTCCCGCGTTTGCTGGCCAAGCATGAGCAGTTGCGTTTGCGCAGGACCATTGCCCAGGCGAAAGTGGATGGCGATGGAGCCATGCTCGAAGCCCAGATGCAACCGATTGGCGGTCAAGCGGTGATTGCCGACATTTACCTGTCCATGCTGCCCATGCCGGAAACCCATGCCGCCACGGCGCATTTCGCTGTGATGGTGGCTGACCAGACACAGCGCCTGGCCCAACAGGTCCAATTGCAAGTCGCTGCCAAGCGCAACACCGCCTTGCTGGAGCTCACCACCAGCTCGGCCGGCATGAATGATGAAGAGCTGGTGCGTTACGCGCTGGACCAGGCCGAGAAAATGACCTCAAGCGCCATGGCCTACGCGCATTTCGTCAACGATGATCAGGAGACGATTACGCTGGGTATCTGGTCTACTGCCACACTGTCGCATTGCGATGCCAGTTTTGACAACCACTACCCCATTTCCAAAGCTGGTGTGTGGGCCGACTGTTTTCGGGAAAGGCAATCGATCATTCACAATGACTATGCGGCACTGACCCATAAAGGGGGTTTGCCGCAAGGCCACGTACCCTTGCTGCGCCATGTCAGTGTTCCGGTGTTCCAGGGTGACAAGGTGGTGCTGATCTTTGGTGTGGGCAATAAAGAGTTCGCTTACGACGCGGGTGATGTGTCCCTGGTCGAAGTGCTGGCCAACAACCTGTGGGCACTGCTGCAGCGCAACCGCAGCCTGCACAAACTCAAGCTCGACGCCGAGGTGTTTAGCGTAAGCCGTGAAGCGGTGGTGATCACCGATGCCAATGGAAGCATTGTTTCGGTGAACCAGGCGTTCAGCAAGATCACCGGTTACGCTGCGGCGGAGGCTATCGGCCGCAACCCTCGAATGCTCAAATCAGGAAAGCACGACGCGCTGTTTTTCGAGAAGATGTGGGAGCAGGTCCTGCGAGAGGGGCATTGGCAGGGCGAAATCTGGAACCGGCGCAAGAACGGTGAGATTTACCCGGAGTGGCTGGGCATCACAATGACCCGAGACAGTGCTGGTGCCGTGAGTGAGTACATCGGTATCTTCATGGATATCACCGAGCACAAAAAAGCACAAGAACGCATCGAGCAACTAGGCTACTACGACCCGCTCACCAACCTGGCCAACCGCAGGTTGCTCAGTGACCGCACCAAGCAAGCCATTGCACAAGCACAGCGCCAAAAGCATATGGTCGGGCTGATCTATCTCGATCTGGACCATTTCAAGGATATCAACGACAGTTTGGGGCACTTGATTGGGGATGAATTGCTGCGACTGGTGAGCGCACGACTGCTCAGTTGTGTGCGTGACACCGATACAGTATGCCGCATGGGGGGTGACGAATTTGTGGTGCTTCTGACCAGCGTGACAAGCGCCGATAACGTGGCAGACGCTTGCAGCAAAATACTGCTGGCGTTGTCCGAAGTCTATGAATTGACGCTGCACACCCTTCGGATTTCCTCCAGCATAGGTGCCAGTCTTTACCCTGCCGACGGTCAGAATTTTGATGATCTGCTGCAACACGCGGATACCGCGATGTACCAGGCCAAGGCAGCCGGGCGCAGCAACTTCAAGCTGTTTACCGAGGCAATGAACCAACGTGTGCAGCACCGGCTCCGATTGCAAACGCAGATGAAGAAGGCGTTGGTTGCCAACGAGTTTTACCTGCATTACCAGCCGCAATGGGATCTCGAGCAGCAGTGCATCACGGGGGTAGAGGCGCTGGCGCGCTGGCAAAACCGCGAGCTTGGCAACATTCCGCCGGGCGAATTTATTCCTGTGGCGGAAGAAAGCAACTTGATCGTAGCCATTGGCGACTTTGTCATGCGAGAGGCCTGCATGCAAGCCAAACGCTGGCTCGATGCGGGTCACAGGATGGGCATGGCGGTCAACGTGTCGTATGCCCAATTTACGCGGCATGACTTGCTGCGCAGTGTGATGGGCATTTTGCAAGAGACCCAATTGCCACCCGAGTTGCTGGAACTTGAACTCACCGAATCCATTTTGATCAGCGACCCCGAGCAGGTGCTGCTGGTGGTCGACCAACTCGCAGCTTTGGGCGTGACTTTTTCGATCGATGACTTTGGCACCGGTTACTCCAGCCTGAGTTACCTCAAGCGCTTCCCGGTGCACAAGCTCAAGATTGACCAAACTTTTGTGCGCGATCTGCTCACCGATCCCAGTGATGCCGTGATTGTTTCGGCCATCATCAACATGGCCCACAGTCTGCAAATGCAAAGTATTGCCGAGGGCGTTGAAACTCTTGAGCAGGCCAACCGGCTGCGTGAACTGGGATGCCAGCAAGTTCAAGGCTACTGGTTTTCCAGGCCACTCCTGGCCACTCAAATGGATGCCTTGCTGGCATCGCAGCGATGACCGGGCGGGTTGATTTCCGGCTCAACGCGCAGGACCAAATTATCTCAGTCGGGCACGATTGGGACCGCTTCGCCAGGGAAAACGGAGGCACACAGTTGTCTGGCAATGGGGTCCTCGGGCGGCCCTTGCTGGAGTTTGTCTCGGGCAAAGCAACCCGCACATTTGTGCAGTCACTTTTACAGGTGGCACGCCATCGCGGGCAACCGATCGAACTCGATTGCCGTTGCGATTCACCACTGCTCAGGCGCTACACACGCATGCGGCTCCAGAGTGATGCGCAAGGCGGCGTGGTGTTTTCCCACGAAACGCTGCATTCCGAAACGCGCTCGTGTCCGGTTCGCGTATCCGTTGCGAGCCAGCGGGGGCGTCATACACCCATTCGCTGCAGCATGTGCAACAAGATCAAACCCGCCCACCAATGGCTGGAAGCGGAACACTATCTCCAGAACGAGGCGCCCGATGATCCTCAGCTGTGGGTGATTTATGGCATTTGCGATACTTGCGCGTTACAACTGGGCCAGTGCACAGATAACTTGAACGCGCAGCATGAACACTAGTGACGCCAACACCGATTGGACACACCAATGCGAGGCAGAACCCCTGTCTTTCTCGGGGGCCATTCAGGCGGAGGCAGAACCCCTGTCTTTCTCGGGGGCCATTCAGGCGAATGGCGGGCTCTTGCACATCACCGAACAAGGCCTGATTACCCATGCCAGCGCCAATCTGGCGCGCTATTTCCCGTGTGCGCCCGAGTCCTTGCCAGGACACGCTTTGCCAGAGCAAGTCGATGCAGTATTGCAACCGGCGCTATCAACCCTGGGCCAGGTGCCGGGTAGCCGGGTTGAACTGTTGGACATCGGTATCAGTGAGCGGCCCGCTATCGACATCGTGGTGTCGCGCAGTAGCCAGGGCATTGTGCTGGAGTTTTCCGAGCATGATCAGCAGTATGTCCGTGTTCCGGCGCATTCCGTCCCGATGCGTACGCCTGCCAACACGCAGACCGCCGACGAGTTGCACCGGCGCATTGCGACCCTGCTCAACGAAGTCACGGGTTTCAATCGGGTCATGATTTATGCATTTCGCGAAGACGGCGATGGCGAGGTGCTGGCCGAGGCGCGCAATGCCGACGTGTATGGCAGTTACCACGGGCTGCGCTTTCCGGCCAGCGACATTCCCCTCATTGCCCGCAATTTGTACAAGAAGAACCCCTGGCGGCTGATCCCTGACAGTCAGGCATCGTCGGTACCACTCCTCAGCCGCAACGACCCCCCGCCCGATTTGACCTGGTCTGACCTGCGTAGCGTGTCACCCGTGCACCAAAGCTATCTGGCCAACATGGGGGTACGCGCATCGCTGTCACTGCCCATCATGGTGGGCGCGGACTTGTGGGGGCTGATCGCGTGTCATCACGCCGAGCCACGTGTGCTGCCCCTGAAAATCATGCGCGCAGCCAGCCAGATCGCCAAGCATTACTCGTTGGTGCTCTCCACGTGGGTGGCCGAGTCACGCATGCGGCTGATTGACAAACTGGACATTA
>JFJP01034731.1_pt1 | contig 24686 bp, 18 predicted proteins | sample 431651 | NCBI WGS metagenome assembly JFJP01 (sample SAMN02602958, study PRJNA72255) | Microbial mat metagenome, whole genome shotgun sequencing project. | biome: fresh water; feature: sink hole; material: water; isolation source: purple microbial (photo- and chemosynthetic) mats found in...
GGCGAGAGCGAATACTTCATCAACAACCAGCCGGCCAAGCTCAAGGAACTCCGTGAGCTGTTCTGGGACACCGGCATAGGCAAGAGTGCGTATTCCGTGATGGAGCAGGGCCGCATCGACCAGATCCTGTCCAGCAAGCCTGAAGAGCGCCGGTACCTGTTCGAGGAAGCGGCCGGCATAACCAAGCACAAGGCGCGATCCCGCGAGGCGGAGACAAAGCTCGAGCGCACAGAAGAAAACATGCGGCAGGTCGAGGGCATACTGGGCGAGGTTAAGCGCAGCCATGACACGCTCAAGTCCCAGTCCGAGAAGACGCTGGCCTACCGCTCGCTGCGCGAGGATGTGTTCAATGCCGAGCTGGACCTGCACCTGCTCAGGCTTCGCGGCTTCGTCAACGAAAAGGAACGGCGCGACACGGAGATCGTTGCACGGACCACCGAGCGCGATACCCTGCGCAAGCTGATAGACGGCATCAACATGTCGCTCGAGGAAAACCTGGACATCGTCAATTCGATGGAGGCCAAGCTTGTAGACGTGCAGAAGACGGTCTACGGCCTGGCGGTGGAGCGGGTGGGCAAGGAAAAGGAACGCAAGCTCCTGTCCGAGCGCGTCGCGGAGACCAAGGCCAAGATCGATCAGTCCAGGCTCAAGTTGCGTGCACTGGCAGAAAAGATAGAAGCGCTCCACGAGGACGAGGACGAGAAGAATGAAATTCTGCGCGGCCACAAGGGTCGCATAGCCGAGATAGAGAAGAACATCCTGGGCTTCGAGGGGTCGATACGCTCCGCAGAGGAACGCATCAAGGCCAACGATGCCGCCATAGCCAAGGCCGAGCGCGAGATCATCGGCTTTGATACAGACCTGGTAACGGCGCAGTCCGAGCTGGACGAGATAACCGAGAACATCGTGCGGGAGCTGGACGCCCGCCTCAAGGAAACCGGTTATTCGGCCGTCGAACGCAAGGCGGCCGAAGAGCTGATAGACGGCCTGATCTCCGGCATCATCGCGAGGCTCTCAGGCAAGGCGGCCATCCTGGACGACCTGGCGCGGCTCAAGGACTACGGCGCGGCGGAGGCTCGCACGCTGATAGAGAGCGCCCGAACCGCCATGGCCGAGTCTGCGGAGCGCGCCAAAGAGCTGAAAGAGCGCTACGAGGCTTACCGCCTTACTACACCGTCGTTCATAGACGAGTTTTTGTCACCCGAAGGCATCATCACGAAGAAGCGGGCCGTAGACGCGCTCATGGCCTCCATCAAGGACGGCGTGACTGAACGCCGCGAGCGCATCGCTACGCTTCGTGAGGAAAACCGCGAGCTGTCGCTGCGTATCGACGAGTACCGCAAGACCCTGGAGGAACTGCGGGGCAACCGCATACGCATGCAGACCCAGGTGCAGGCTGCCGAAGAGTCCCTCGGGATGATACGGCGGGAGATTGCCAGCCAGGAAGGCTACTACCGCGAGCTGGACAACGAGACGAGCATGGAGGTCAGGCGCCTGGCCGAGGCCGAGGAAGACCTGTCGTCCATAGACGAAGAGATCGCCGGCATAGAGAAGCGGGGCCGCGAGCTGACCGCCGAGCTGGAGCGGCTTGAAAAAGACATTGCCATAAAGAACTCCGACCTGGGCAAGCGCCAGGAGGAACTCAAGAAGAAGATAGACAAGCTCGGGTCGTTGCAGACCGAGCTGGAGCGGCAACACCTGGGGCTGGCACAGACCGAGACGGAGATTCGCAACGTCAAGGACAACTTTCGCGAGCAGTACGGCCGCGAGCTGGTAGAGTTCGAGGAGCGCATGTACGAACTGCGCACCCAGGCTGCAGACCTGCGCGAGCAACTCGCCGAGCGCAAGCAGAAGCTCAAGGATCTCGGCTCGGTCAACCTGATGGCACCGGAGGAGTACGCCGAGGTCAAGGAACGCTACGAGTTCCTGTCCACCCAGCTCGGCGACCTCCAGAAGGCACGCGATGACCTGCGGCGCATTACCCAGGAGATACGCGACGAGAGCGCGGACATGTTCCTGAATACCTACAACCGCGTCAAGAAAAACTTTCACAACATGTTCCGCAGGCTGTTCGGCGGTGGGCGCGGAGAACTCAGGCTGGTCGATCCCGACCATGTGCTTGAATCGGGCATAGAGATCTACGCGCAGCCACCGGGAAAGAAGCTTGAGAACATCACGCTGCTGTCCGGTGGCGAGAAGAGCCTGACGGCCATCGCCCTCCTGTTCGCCACGTACATGGTACGGCCTTCGCCATTCTGCTTTCTGGACGAGATTGACGCCGCGCTGGACGAACAGAACGTGATACGCTTCGTCAACCTGCTCCGCGAGTTCGGAAAGACCAGCCAGTTCATAGTCATTACGCACAACAAGAAAACCGTCATCGGTGCCGACGCACTGCTCGGTGTCACGATGGAGGAATCCGGTGTGACCAAGGTAATTTCCGTCCGCCTTGAACGTTCCGACGGCAAACCCGTCGGAGTGCCTGATGAAATCGAGCATGTGGACGACGAGGATGTGGAGTACGAATCCGGCCGCGAGCTGACCGAGGATCCGGCCGTGGAAGCCGCCGCGCGCAAAGCCGCCAAAGCCGCGAAACTCGCTGCCGCCGAGGCCCTGGCTGCTGAAGCCGGCACTGCTGAAGAGCTGGCTGAGGCTGGAGTCGAGGCCGACGAAGAGGCTGAAGCTGAGCTTGCCGAGGAGCCGGAAGGCGCATGAAAGCGCCGGCTTTCCTCGCGGGCGCGCTCGCAAGCGCGAAGCGGATAGGCTTGGCCGCTGGTTCAAAGCTGGGCGGACTCACCGGGATGGCCCGGCGCGCTGGTTCGGCGCTGGCAGGAACGCTTCGCCGGCTTGTTCCACATATTGAGCCGCGGGTTTTCAGAACGGTGGGGCTGGTACTCGGTGCGGTGGTATCGCTGGGCATACTTGCGGTGCTGATAGGTGTTCTGATAGCCGGAACCAGTGCGCGCCGGGACGAAAAGGTTGTTGCCGGAGTTGCTGCGGCTGGCATCCCGGCGGCCGGGAGCGGATCTTCAGCCAGCGAACTTGCCGTGCCGCGGTCTGGTCCGGCGCTTGCGGAGCTGTTGCTGATACCCGGAGTCGGCGAGTGGCCATGGCCGCTGGCGCTGGAACCCAAGTCGCGGTATACTGAGGCCGACGCGGCCGCCGTCCGCCCCGATCTCGGGGCGATCGATGTAACTGAACTGACCCGTCGCAGGAAGGCAGAGCTTGAAGCTATTTTCGGCGCCGTCGATTGAACGTCCAGCCCGCTTTCCTTTGGCCGCTAGCCTCACGGCTCTGGCGGTTGCCTGCGTTTTAATCCTGACCCTGTCAGCCTGCGTCTCGGAACCTGCACCCGCGGCAGCGGTACCGGTTGAACCGCAAGCATCCTCACCGGTAGAGCCACAACCTGCTTCTGAGACCACCGGTACGGCAACTCCGCCCGAGTCGCAGTCAGTCCGCGAGGTTCCATCGATCATCAGTTCTATGCGGGTTCCGGAACCAGCTCCGCACGTCGTGGTAGCCACTCTGGCCGAGCCGGGGTTGCTGCCTCCACCTGTCCTGCCCCCGGGGATACCTACCGAGATTACGGTGCTCTCATCGATGCCTGCCCCTGCCGTCGCTAAAACCGCCGCCGCTGTGCCCGTGGCGCTTCCGGAACCCTCGGCCCCGGCTCCCGCGACTATTCTGGCGGCTCCCGCAAAAGCCGCAGCTCCGGCGGTAAAACCCACGGTAAAACCCACGGTAAAACCTGCCGTTGCATCAACAACTACGGCTAAAACCGAGACTCTGAAAACGGCTGACCCCGTACCGGCGCCTGTGGTCGTTCCTCCCGCACCCGTAATCGTGCTGCCTGCGACACCGCCTTCCCAGGCCCGCTCGGTCGATGCGGCCAGGACCCAGCCCGTAGCCGAGACCAGAATCGAGACGGTCAGGGGTGAACGGTTTGAGTTGCGGTTTCCTGGCACCGGATGGATCTATCTGGGAGACGAAGAGGGCAAGGAAGGGTTGCGGTACGAGACGCGGCGCTTTGAGACAACCCAGGCCGTTTTCGCCATGAATCCTGAAACTGTCGGTGAGTATCTCCTGCGCTTCCAGCGGCAGAATCCCGTGGACCAGGCCACGGAAACGAGCCTCGTGAGGGTGGTGGTCAACGAGCGGGCGAGCCTGGCAACGCCCGCGCCTGCCGCAGCGGCAACTGCATCCCCTGTCGCTGATCCCTTGGCGGCACAGGTCATAGCGTCTACCGCCGCTGGAACGACTTCGGCACCAGCCACTCCCGCCGCAACCACCACCGCAACAGCAACTCCCGCCACGGGTGCTGCCAGTGCAACACCGGACCCGCTGCCCGCAGGCATGACGGCTTCAGCCGCGCTGGTCGATCCGGCCTCGCTCATAAAGCTTGCAAAGACGGAACTGGAAGCCAAGCGCACCCAGGCGGCCATCGAAGCACTGGACCGCTACCTGGAGCTGTATCCGTACGGTAACGACGAGTTGTTCTACCTGTACGGCCTCGCCTACGAGCAGGATACGCCGTTCAGGGACATCAAGAAATCGTGGCAGTACTACAAGCGGGTCAAGGACGAGTATCCGCGGAGCATCCGGTGGAGCGCGGCCGCTGACCGCATAGCGTATCTGGAGAAGCATTATTTCGGTCTCCGCTAGCTGGCCGGGCTGATCCAGATTGCTTGAAGACCCTGGCAGGTCATGCTATCCTGAACCCATGGCGACAATGAAACTGTACTATGAGCAACCCGATACCCGGGAGTTCGATGCGCGGGTGGTCAGCATCACATCTGATCAGGACGGCTACTCCGGAATAATCCTGGACCGCACACTGTTCTATCCCGATGGCGGTGGCCAGCCCTGCGATTCAGGTACCCTGGCCGGAATCCCGGTCTCGGCGGTGCTTGAAGCCGGCGACGACGTGGTGCACCGCATCATGGCTACAGGCGACAGTCTCCAGCTTGCGGGCATAGTTCCGGGTGCGACTATCCGCTCCCTCGTCGATGTTGAACGCAGGCGTGATCATAGCGAACAGCATACTGCCCAGCATCTCCTGTCGTCGGTACTCCTGCGGCTCAAAGGCGCGGGCACGCTGTCCTTTCACCTCGGGGAACGCTATTCTTCCATAGACTTGGATGTTGTGCCGATGGAACGCTCCGAGGTAGACGCCATCGAGGACGAGGTACTGCGCATCATCCGCGACGATTACCGCGTGCTGACCCACCTGTGCCCGCCTGAAGATCCCGCAACGTTTCCCTTGCGCAAGGAACCCAGTGTTGAGACCGGTGTGTTGCGTGTCGTGGAGATAGATGGCCTTGAATATTCCGCCTGCTGTGGGACCCATGTCTGCAGTACGGGGTCTCTTGGATTGTTCAGGATAACCAGGGTTGAAAAATACAAGATCGGCTGCCGCGTGTATTTTCTGGCCGGCAACCGTGCTTTTGCCGACTATCGCAGGCTCGCCGCCCTGGCCAGGGATGCCGCGGCGGCTACCGGTACGCCTGAAGATGACATCGTTTCGGTTCTTGTTGCCAGCAAGGACAGGATCAAGACAATCGAGCGCAGTCTCGACGAGGCACGGGATGCCGCCGCGGCCGCGGAGTCACAGGTGCTCGACGCAGTCGCACCCGCGGGTGTGGTCGTTTTTTCAGAGTCGCAGAGCATAGATGCGGCATCGAGGCTGGCACGGGCTCTGGCAAGGCTCGGCCGAATTTCTGTCGTTTCCTGCCCTGCCGATTTGAAGGCCGTAGCCTGTTCTCCCGCTCCCTCCGAACCTGGTTCCGAGCCAGTCGATACTGTTTTTGGCCTTCTGGCCAAGGAACATGGTGGCAAGGGGGGCGGCGGAAAGGCTTTTTTCCAGGCTGCATTCCCCGATGCGGCATCCCTTGAGGTTTTTCTGGAGTCCTCGAGGGTAGTGGCTGCGCAACGTCTTGCCTCACGGCTTCCTTGACAGTTCCGGTGTCTCCCGGCGACACTTACGCAGAATGAAATAGAAGGGAAAACAACGTGGCTCGAAAAACAAGACTGGGGTTCAGGGGTGTAGTGGTACTATGGACAGCCGCCATCACGACATTCGGGTTTGTCGGCATGGTTACGGCCTTGTCGTTCCTCGTCCGCAAGGAACTTTCGGCATCGAGTTATTCAGCCTCGGAGATAGCCGGCAAGGGGTATGCGGCCGAAGTTGTAGGCACGCTTGATGCCGGTATCCATGCTGCCGAACAGCTCGCCGTCGTCATATCGTCTCTCAAGACGACCCAGCTCAACCGTATCGACATGATTGAATTCCTGGGCAGCTATGCCGAGGCAAATACATCATTCGGTGGTGCCTGGTTCATTTTCGAACCCAACGCCTTTGACGGCAAGGATTCAGCGTACGCTGCCGGTGGTCAGCTTGGAGGGACTACCCGCGGCATAGCTTCTGATGGCCGGCTCATACCGTACTGGAACAGGTTTGGGGGCGAACTCCAGCTTGAAGAATGCGTAGACTATGAGGGTGGCCCGTCCTCGGCTTACTACACCGAACCTTTGAGTTCCGGTATTACCGTTGTTACCGAACCTACAATATATGAAATCGCCGGCAAGCCAACGATGGTCGTGTCATTCTGCTCTCCTGTCATCGTTGATGGCATGGCTATTGGTGTGGCAGGACTCGATATGTCAATGGAATCCCTCGCGGCGCTCGTTTCAACGATCAAGCCACTTGGTCTGGGTTACGCCTTCATGCTGAGTGACAAGGGAACCATCGTATCCCATCCTCGGGCAGAACTCATCGGCAAACCGTATTCCGAGGCTGCCGATGCCGAGTCGCAGGAACGAATTGTAACTTCATATTCCCAGGGCTGGCTGCATTCCGAGATCAAACGGGCCCAGGCAGATGGTGCGCTTTCACACATGGTCGTAGTGCCGTTGCCAATCCTGAACACTGACCGCTACTGGGCGCTTGGCGTGCTTACGCCCCTCAACGGCATGCTTGAATCCATAGCCACGTTGATAGTGCTCGTCATCGCCATAGCCTTCGGCGTACTCGCGGTATCACTGGGAGCCTTGTGGTTCCTCATAAGCCAGTCGATACGCCCGCTTGTGCACACTGCCAGTGCTTTCAGCGAGCTTGCCCAGGGGGATGCCGATCTGACCAAGACCATAAACCTGAAGCGCAATGACGAGATTGGTGATCTTGTAGCCGGGTTTAATGGCTTTGTCGGCAAGCTGCGGGACATCGTTGCTACGCTCAAGGGAGCCCAGGGTACGCTTGGCGGCATAGGAGAAGAACTTGCCACCAGTTCACACGAGTCTGCCAGCGCAACCGCCGAGATACTGGCCAACATAGATGGCGTGCGGCGCCTCGCAGCAAACCAGGAGATGAGCACCAGCGTGGCCACCAATTCAGTCAGTTCGGTGGTAGGTGGCATAGCCGATCTTGACTCGCTGACTGAAACGCAGGCAGCCGGCATCTCCGAGGCTTCGGCCTCGATAGAACAGATGATAGGCAACATCGGATCAGTCAGTGCGTCGATAGGCCACATGGCCGAGCGTTTTGAGGAGCTTACGAAGACAGCCGTGGCAGGCAGGGAAAAGCAGGAAGCCGTGGTCGGCAAGGTTGGCCTCATAGCCTCGCAGTCGGAACTGCTGCTTGAAGCCAACCAGGTCATTGCCAGCATAGCCAGCCAGACCAATCTGCTGGCCATGAATGCCGCTATCGAGGCGGCCCACGCGGGTGATGCCGGCAAGGGTTTCTCGGTAGTAGCGGACGAGATCAGGCGACTCTCGGAGACCTCCGCAGAGCAGTCAAAAAGCATAGGGGCAGAGTTGTCCAGCATCAAGGAAACCATAGCCGAGGTTGTGGTCGCATCCGCGGAATCAGAGGAATCGTTCAACCGTGTATCGTCGAGCATCGATGCCACTGACGAACTCGTGCGCCAGGTTGACAACGCGATGGCCGAGCAGCGCGAGGGCTCCCGGCAGATCCTGGAGGCGTTGCGCGACATGAACACGGCTGCCGAGGCGGTCCGCTACAAGGCCAAGGCCATGACCAAAGACGCGGAGAGCGCTCGCGACGGCATGAAGATGCTGCTCGAGACAACCATGACGATACGCGGCAGCATGGATGAGATGGGTGCTGGTGCCCAGCAGATAAACAAGGCTGCCCAGTCTGTCTCCGGGCTTGCCGAAGCAACACGCGAGAGCATCCGCAAGATGGACGAGGTCATTGGCAAGTTCGTTGTATAAAGCGTCTCCCCCCCGCGAAGGCTCTAGAGGTGGAACAGCTTCTTGAGGCTGGCGCGGCGGGTGATACGGTGATGGAGGTAGAAGAGCAATCCGGCTACGGGCAAGCAGGTAACGGCCACCACAGCTGACCAGGCCAGCGCCACGGAGCCTTGCAACGCCAGGTCGGTAACGGCTTCGAGGCCCACGCAACCAGCCGCAGCCCCTACCAGTGCGATGGCAATGGCATTGACGCCCTTGTACCTGAGCCGTGAGATGCTTAGCGCTGAACCCAGTATGGAACCCTCAACGATCAGGACTATGGGGCCGCCCAGCACCAGGAACCATGATCTGGTGGGATCAAGGAGATCGAGTGCCAGGATATACAGCGGTGTTGCGAGCGCTACCAGTACGGCAGCCCTCCAGCGGTGGGTGTCGGCAGCTACTGGTATGCTGACGAGTACGTACAGGTACAGCACCGACGCAATGGGATACAGTGACCAGCTTATCCGGCGGTCCACGAGCAATTCCACCGCCAGCAGCGTCACGCACACAATGGCCACGCACACAGCGAAAACCTCCAGAAAGGCTTTGCGCTTTTCCGCGTCTGTAAGATGGTCAAACTGTTCTGGATCAACCGTTTTCTCGGGAAATGAAGCGCCTGCCAATCCAGCGGCCTGCTCGTCATCATCAGGTTCTACCACGCAACGGCAGAGCGGACAGTGCCGGGCCGATTCATCCAGTTCGACACCGCAGTTGGGACATACGGGCATAGCGCACCTCACAGGTTTGATTCTACTGACACGGTTACTCCCATGCCAGCGATTCTCGAGAAGAAAAGCCGTTCAAGTTCTGTAGACAGGGCAAGGGAGCCGAAACTGATGAAGAGCCTGTCCTTCCAGCTTACCGCGTTTGCGGTGGTCTTGCACTGGCGGCTCGGTGCGGGGATGAAATCGAAGCGCTCTACCCTGCCAGCCAGGGGTTCAGGTAGTTCCACCGGGCCAAGGTTGGAGAAGAGCCCCGAAAACGTATCCTCCCCGAGTCGCTTGTAGACTGCCCGCGCGGCAACACCTTTCAGGGCGAGCGGGAGCATCCTGACGAGCAGGCTCCTGCCCCCGCCAACGTTGCGGGCTATCTGCATGGAGATATTTTTTACATCGATCTCGCCCTGCATGTAGTGGTGCACGCGTTTGACAATTTCAGGGAATTCGTAGAATCCCAGCCTCGTATCCAGGGTGGGCAGCACATAGAGCGAGAAGTTCCTCATTGTGGTGCTCGGAAAGAGGCGGCGCAGGTTGACAGGCACCTCGACAGAGAGGAGCGGATGCAGGGTGCGCCGTATGGGGCCAGGCAATGCGTGGTAGATATCCTGGAGGGCAGCCAGATACACGGCAACGAGAAATTCCGTCAGCGTGGCTCCCCGGGTTTTTGCCAGGGACAGCAGCGGTCCAAGAGGCATGATGCCGGTGATTACCCGGTACTGCCCGGGGAACAGTGGCAGCGAGTGCAGGTGAAAAGCCTTTCTGGCTACACCGGGAAACGGGATGTCCTGCTTGAAGTAGCGCTTGAATGCGTCTTCGGATTCCTCCGGTGCCGGCAGTTCGTCGGGCCTGAACACGCCCTGCACTCCTGAAAGGTCGAGTCCAAGCAGGCGGAGGTATTCAGCGATGACGGCCTTCAGGTATACCAACGCACCGTAGCCGTCGGTGAGCACATGGCAAAATTCCACGGCTATCCTGGAACGGTACGCCCGGACACGGAACAGGAAATGCCCGCGTCGCCGTACCCGCATGTTCAGGCACGGGAACTTGGAATCAGCCGATGGTTCAGGAACCCTGTCCAGCAGCGGTTCCAGGTAGTACCAAAAAAAGCCGTGCCTGAGCTCGACGCGGTAATACGGGAACCGTGGTGCCAGATTGGCCAGGGCTTCCTGCAAGGCCGGCAGCTTGATGCGCTCTGTCAGCGTGGCGGATACCCTGAACACCAGCGTGGCAGTCCTGTCAGTTAGCGCCGGCATGAAGGCGGCTGCATTGTCCAGCACGTACCAGAGGCTGCCGTCGGAGCGCCGCTCCGTTCTGGCGAGCTCCGGGGCAGTGGCCTGCACGGCATCAGGTTTCAGAGTGCCCATACCGTAAGGATACTGCAGAAGCGGGATGAATATGCAGCGGCCATTACCGGAATGATCATGGTTGTAGTGGCTTACAGTTCAAGCGGACGCCGGTTGTCCGCGAGGCGCTTGCGCAGGTAGTCACGGTCCAGGCCGAGGTCAGCGACTATCTTCCTGAGCTGGTCTGCCGACAACAGGTTCTGTTCCGCAAACAGGTAGCATAGGGCCTTCTCGGCGATGCATGGCACGAGCAGGGCTGCCATATTCTCCGGACGTTGGTCCTGGCCATCCAGGTGGAGGCGCTTGAGGCTGGCATGCAGACGGGACCGTTCGATGTCGCCTGCTATCGCGGCCAGTTCGGCAAGCAGCGGCTTGAGGTCACCCCGCGAGGCCGCTTCTCCCAGGGGTTTGAGCGTAAAGAAGGTATATTCCTTGCCGGGCAGGTAGTGGTGCTCTTCGCAGCGCGTGCAGTAGTTGGGCTCGTGCGGATCGTCCTTGATGCGGTCGCCGCCTATGATTATCAGCGGGTCAAAGTACAGGGCCGGGCATTCGCGGCCATCGGCATTGTAGTAGCGGTACGTATACAGGGAATCGGCGATGCAGTCCGGATGCTCGCAGTATGCGGTAAGCGGAAACACATCCGTGGCGTTTTCAAGGAGCAACCTGGCCGCCTGATTGAATATTTCCTTGCGGAAGTTGAGCACAAGCGTAGGCAGGATGAACACAAGGCCGCGGGCGTCTGATTCGTTTCGTATCAGATAGGCTACACGCTCGTCATAGAACGAGGCTTCGTCAAGTATCCATGTGCCGGCTTCCGGGTGGTCAGCTATGATTGACTCGAGGGCAAACGAGTCGCCGGCCTGGCTGATGCAGTCGCCGCAGTGCTCGTAGCCGCCACGGTAGGGCAGGGCGTCCTCGGGGTAGTCCTTGAAGCGTTCGGTATCAATGCCGAACCGAACAAAATGAATCTCCCGCCGGTCGGCTCCACTGGTCGTCGTACGTGCAGACACCGAACTCGCCTTGCGCAGTGCCACGCGTGAGTCCCGCCAGACACGGGCACTGTACTCCGTCTTGCCCGAGCCCATGGGGCCTATGACCAGGATGCGGCGTCCCGGTTTCGTGAAGTCAAAATGGTCAAACGAGCGGTGGATGCGCAGGCTCGGAAAGCCGAGGCTGAGGAGGAACGATTCCCCTGGATCCCGCTGGCCGCTCAATCCATCGCCTCGTCTTCCGGGGCTGGAATGGCTCGTTTGGCCGAAACGAAGGCCGTGCCGACGCCGAGGCCGATGAGTCCCGCCGTCAGGAAACCGCCGCCGATCTTGGTACTGACGAAGCGGAGATACTCGGCGAGATCGGGCAGTGTGGCACCGGAAACGCCGGACGGCAGCCTGACGAGGCCACCAGGAATTATCAGGTGCGGTACGAGGCCAACGATGAGGACCATGATGCTTGGCACCAGAATCCTGGAACCCAGGAGCCCAAGGCGGCGGCGCCAGCTGGATTCTGCCACGAGGGCGCTGGCAAAACACAAGCCTGTGCCGGTGATGATGAGCCAGACGCTGGCTCCCGACAGGCCTGCCCCGAGTGCACCGAATCTCGCAGGAGCCTCAAACCGGGAACCCGGTTCGCCAACCACCCAGGCATCCGGCTGTTCGTCAGCGGTCTTGACTACGAGCGCCGTGACGGCGGGCTTTGAGCTTGTGGCCACGGCCGTTCCAGGCAGCGCGACAACGACGGGGAGTCTGGCGGTAGCCAGGTAGGTGTCGGCAAAAACCGGTGCGCCTGACCTGAGCGCTTCTTTCAGCGGCCTGGCATTCACGGTAAAGAAGGCCTCGCGGCGTTCCATCGCGGCGAACGCGGAATCTACCGCTTCTCCTGCCGTTGCAACAATGACGCGTGATGGAACCGAAGACTGGAAGGCCGTGACCGCAGCTTTGCCGTCCAGGGTAGTGCCACCGAATTCCAATGTTTCGGGAGCCATGACTACGAGGTCGGGAGATTCAAGCAGGGTGGCAAAGCGCTGGTCGGTGACCATTGACTTGATCGTTCCGGAACTGCTGGCCAGCGGCCGGACCGATGCCAGCGTAAGCCCGCCCAGCAACAGCGGAAAGGCCATGAACAGGTACAGCACGGCACCGAGCAGTTTTCTGAGTCCTCTCATCGAGTCGCACCTCCCGAGAGGGCAACAAAGGGCCGTGCCTTGGGCGATCCGAAGCCGATCGCCTTGAACGGATGTACGTCCAGAGGGTTCTGGTGCCAGCCGGTAATTGCCTCGAGGTCTATGACATTGAAGGAAAGCGAGTGGTACAGCGGCAAGAGTGGCGCATCCGAGAGGAGTTTGCCCTCTGCCTCTGCCAGAGTCGCGAGGCGGGTCTTGCCATCTTCTTCCATGGAGCGTGAGACGAGGGCGTCGTATTCCCGGCTTTTGTACCCGCCTTCGTTGAGGCCTGAATCACTTGTCCACATCAAGAGGAAGGCTGCTGGATCTGCAAAGTCGCCTATCCAGCTGGTAAACGACAGGCCGTAGCCCTGCTGCCGTATATCCCGTATCGGTGTACCCGACGGTACGACGATGCGCTCAACGGTCAGCCCTACGCGTTGCCATGCTTCTTCCATGAGGGCCAGGTTGGCTTCATGGGTTTCCGATTCATAGGTCACGAAGCGGAGCGGGGGCAGGCCCTTGCCTTCAGGATATCCGGCGCTGGCCAGGAGTTTCAGGGCTTCTTCCTCATCACGCGCGTCGATACCTTCGGGCGACTCGTAGCCTGCAAAGGGTAGTACGAGCACACTCGTAGGCGCGTAGTAGTTGTCTTCCGTGCGTATCTCGTCCCAGGGAACGAGCAGGGACAGCGCCCGCCTGACCCGGGCATCGTTCCAGGGTTTTCGGGAGGCATTCCAGAAATAATAGCCAGTACCGAACATGGGCGAGAACTGGATGGATTCAGGCGATAGCAGCGTGTCGACATCGGCCAGGTCTGTGAGCCAGTCTATCTGTCCGTCGTTGAACAGGGTGGTTGCTTCTTCGTCGGTTTCCAGGAACATGACCCGGATAGCCGGTACCGCGACGTTGGGGGCATCCCAGTAGTCAGGGTTTTTTTCGAGCAGCAGTTCTGAATCGTCCATGGATGAGAGCAGGTACGGACCATTGCCTATTACCGCCGAGGGTTTCCAGGTACGGACGCCCCGCAGGGAAGGGTGGACGGGTACGAAAGCGCTGTGGCACAGCAAGCGGGTAAAATAAGCGGCGGGTGTATCAAGTTGAACAACCAGCGTGCGTTCGTCCCTTGTCGTTATGCCTACCGACGAGCGGGACTTGTTCTTGCCGGTCCTGAAGGCCTTGGCGCCTTTGATGATATCGAAGAAGACCGCATATTCAGCATTGGTTTCCGGCGCAAGCAGGTAGAGCCAGGATTCCACGAAATCCTGGGCGGTGACCTTGGTGCCATCGGACCACAGGGTGTCGCTTCGCAATACGAAGGTCCAGGTCTTGCCATCCTTTGATTTTTCAAAAGATTCAGCCTGGGCCCGTACTGGATCGAGGCTCTGGGGATCATAGGTAAAAAGCCCTTCGTAGAGCGCCGTAAAAAGCTGCATCTCGTGGGCATATATCGATTTATAGGGGTTGAGTTCTATCTCGTCAGTGCCCATGCCTACGACGAATTCCCGTGTGGCATCTGCCCCGGCGTCTCCCGGACTGGCTGAAGCAAGCGAGCCTGCCGCCATAAGGGACAATGCCAAGAACAGGATTGTGGTTTTCTTCATATTTGCTCCTGGGGTGTGCTCCGGAAACGGTTCAGGCTTCTCAGATGCCTAGACGCTTCATCTGCTCGAGCTCTTCTTTCTGTGCTATGTATTCATGCCGTTTCTGGTTGGCCTTGATGACCGCGTTCTTGATCGAGCCCAGTTCTACCTTGATGTTGCGGACACGGCCCTTGAACTCGGGATCCTCTATGGCGCCCAGGTAGAAATCGTCGAGCGCGGACAGCTTGCGGTGGAAGGTCTGCAGTTCCTCTATGCTTTTACTGAGGAATTTGTAGATCAGGTCTTCCGAGGAACCCTCCATGCGCTTGAACGCGGAACCGTTTTTGGAGACCATCGAGGTGAGATTCTGGGAACGCTTCGTGGCTTCGGTGCAGAATGAGGTGAAGTCTATCGATTCGTTCTTGCGTTCGCTCGAGACTGGATCGAGGTACTCGACCTCATGGAGGACGTGTTCCCGCTTCTTGCCCAACATCTCCCGCAGTGCCTTTTTTACCTTTGTCATGAACGACTTGTCCATGGATTCAAGGAGAGCCTCGTTTTCTTCCAGTTTCTTTACGGCGTCATCCAGCTGGAAACCGACCCCGATTATGACCCTGGCTCCATCGAGCAGTACGGACTTGAAGTTGCGCTCCGCGGACAGTTCCTGGCTCTTCTCGACGGCCACCTGGAAGCGTTTCATCACCTCGTCCCGAAGGCTCTCGCCCTCCGAGCTGTAATCTTCCTTGAGCACCTCGGCGACAAGTTCCGGGTAGAAGGGCTGATCGATGCCCGATTCTGCGATCTTGAGTTTTACCTTGCGTATTGCATCATCCTGATGGGTAAATACGTAATCATGTTCAAGTTTCATGCTGTTGGTCGCGATGCGGCGTACCTCGAGCTTGTATTTTTCTTTGTGCAGGAGTGTCAGGTCCTTGAATGTCTGGAAAATCGACCGGCTGGTTTTTTCAAGCTGTAGCAGTCCTTCATTGATGATGCCCGTTGACAGCGGGTCTGTCCCTTTCTTGACGAGTCCGACTATCTCGGCAAAGTACTTGGTATTCATGTGTGCACTTGTCTCGGAGAACTGTGTGAACATAAAGTATTTGGTCAATGCTGCCAGGCGCTTGATGCGGCCCATGGTGAGGAAATCGACACTGAACTGGTAATAGTTGTTGAGAAAATCCAGGTACGATTCGAACTGCGACAGTCGGATGCACATCTGGTCAAGTTTGTCATTCTCTGCAAAGGGGCCTTCCGACGGCGTTGTAACCTCGGATATCTTGAGTTCGTACTTGTAAGGATCCTCGGATATGAGTCCTTTGCGGATAAGCACGTTGTAGATAGCCTGGAAAGCCGACTGGTAGAGCTTGAAATCGTCTTTGAGTCTCTTGAGTTCAGTCGTGTCCATCTGCTCGACCTTGGCTAGCAGGGCTTGCTCGAGGCGATTCGCGTAGGCGGTGCTGTCTTCCATCTTCTGATCAGTATGGAATAAAACCGCATGGGAGGCAAGCTCCTATGTTGTATAACTGAGGGGGATCGAACGCGCCAATGCGCCTGAGTGCGTGACCTATACATGGGTGGATGTGTTTCACGGATCAAGCAGGGTATTCCAGCGGTGCTGGTGTTCGCCGCCGGTCTGCTGGGGGCCTGCGCCTCGCCGGAGGGTCTGGCGGCGGGGGCAGGCATGAAGGTCGTGCTGGTGGTTCCCGCGTTTCCGCAATGCTGGGCGCAGGCCGATGCCTGGGAGCTGTCCTGGGTGTCCGCTACCGCTTCCAGTGGGCCCGCCACGGCTGCGCCAGGGCAGACGGTGGAGCTTGTCCTGCCACGGGGTTCCGAGGCGGCGGTGTTCTGCCGGGCGGCGTTCGGGGCGTCAAGGACCCTGCCCTACGGTGCGGTCTGGCCGCAGGGGCTTTCTGCCGATGGAGACTTGCCCCTGAGCGCGGCCGGCGGGTACGCGGCTAGTCTTGCTGCTGTCTTCTACAACGCGGGGCTATGGCACTGCGGTATTGACCTTGAGCACCTTGCAAAGGAGGCTGATGCCAGGCTCGACGATCCCTGGGATCTGGATCCGGCTGGTCTGGCTGTCATCGTGGCCGGGCACAGGTTCAGGGTGGATCACCTGAAGGCAGAGGACCGGGTGGCCGTGACGGTGACGGGCTTGCCTGTGGCCCTGATGGGGCTCCCCATGGTGCTCGTCCCCGACAGTCCCTGGGGTCGGCCTGCCATGCTGGACGCGTCAGGGGCAACCATCGTCGAGTTGCCGGCAAGGCGTGTCAGGCGGTGGCTGGGGGGCGGTTACGAACTGTGCGTCCTGGTATCGTCAAGGGACGGCCTGGCCTGGACGCTGTCTGCTCCCGATGGAGGCCAGCGCGGTATGCGGATGACAAACGAGCTGCCCGAGCCTTCCCTGCTGGTAACCGATGCGTCTCCACCATGAGCCAGTGCTATGTGCCTGACTATGGCCAGCCCCAGGCCCGTGCCGCCCAGTTCCCGGCTCCGAGCCCGGTCTACCCGGTAGAATCGCTCGAACAGCCTGCCAAGGTCGCGGGCGGGGATACCCGGGCCTTCGTCGCTTATGGTAAAACGCGCAAATCCAGCTTCGCTGGATGCTGTTGCGTGTATGGTGCCACCGCGCGGGCCGTATTTTACGGCGTTGTCCAGCAGGTTGACGAGCGCCTGCTCCAGGAGGCCTTCATTTGCGCGCACCTGCAAGCCTGCCTCGCAGGTGATAGAAATGGAGCTGCCTTTTTCAGCCGGGCCCTTGCCGAGAGACTCCACCGCACGGTCCAAGAGGAGGGCTGCATCCACGGTGAAAGTCTGCATGCCCGCCTGATCGGGGCCTTCAAGTCTGGCCAGCGACAGAAGGTCTTCGATGATCGAATTCATCCGGTCGGCATGCCGCTTGATGATGCCCAGGAAATGGCGGGTCTCGGCTGGATCGTCCACATCCTCGAGTGTCTCCGTGAACCCCTTGATCAGCGTTATGGGGGTCCGGAGTTCGTGCGATACATTGGCGACAAAATCCTTGCGCACTCGTTCCAGACGCTTGAGGCGTGTAATGTCGTTGAGTACGAGGACAACGCCTCCGCGGCCAACTTCAAGCGCCACAGGCTCGGCGTTGGCCAGGAGGTGGCGGGTATCGTCGCCATACAGCGTTATTTCAGTTTCTTCCCGGTGGCCGCTGGCCGCGCAGCGCCTGGCCAGCTCGTCAAGCGCGATTGTACCCGTGGCCTGCAGCAGGCTCAGGCCTTCAAACGGCTGCATGGAGCCTGTGCGCCCGAGCAGGGAGCGGGCCTCGGGGTTTGCCAGCCGTATTATGAATCCGGCGTCTGTGGACAGGACCCCCTCTCCCATGCCGTCGAGTATTGCGCCAAGTTCCCTCTTCTGGCGCTCCATCGTGACCAGCTTGCTGGCGAGTTCGGCGGCCATCGCGTTCAGGGTGTCGGCTAGCGGGCCGAGTTCCGGATCCTCGAAGCGCCTGACCCGGCGTTCCAGCCTGCCGGCGGACCAGTCGCTGGCAGCGTCCATCAGCGCCTTCATGGGGCCGGCTATGCTGTCACCGATGCGGGCGCTCGCAAAAGCCATGGCGGCCAGCATTGCCGCCGCCACTATCGCCGACGCGAGGATGAAGGGTGTCATGGCAGATCCTAGTGCCGATGCCGCCATGGCCACCCGGACGACGCCGGCAATCCGGCCGTCCACGCGGACCGGTGCGGCGGCATACGCCATCGCGACGCCGAGTGTTGGCGAACTTCGCATGCTGGTCGCGCTTTCTCCGAGAAGCGCCGCAGCGATTTCAGGCCGTCCCGCATGGTTGTCCATGGTCTCCGGCGCAGTCCCGGAGTCTCCGAGTACGGTGCCGTCCGGGGCTATGACAGTAACGCGAAGACTGGTACCCGCGGCGACCCGACGGCAGAATCCGCCCGGATCATCGAGCAACGACCCTCCGGGCGGGGTATTTCTGTAGGCCGCTTCGTTGGCAAGCGCGGCCGCCGCCTGACTCAGGCTTGAAAGCGTTGCATCGTAATACAGTTTCCGCATCGCCAGGGCGGACGCGATGGTCATCACCAGCAGTGCCACCGCCGATACCGTGATTATCAGGGCAAAGGTCCTGACAGCGAGCCGGGGTTTGCGCATTACTCGTCCCTGAAGCGGTATCCGACGCCGCGTATCGTCTCTACGAGGTCGGCGCGGCCGCCGAGTTTCTTGCGTATGGAGAGTACCTGTACATCCACCGAGCGGTCCGTTACCGGATAGTCACGGCCATGGACGCCGTCTATGATCTGCGAGCGAGTGAACACGCGGCCTGGCGAGCGGGCAAGCCGCTCGAGTATGGCGAATTCCGTGGCTGACAGATCGACGGGAGCGCCATCGACGTGCAGTTCGTGCCGGCTGGAATCCAGCCTGAAACCACCCTGTTCTACGATGTCTGCCGGTTCGGCCATTCCGGATTCAGGTTTTTCGGCCCGCCTGAGCGCTGTCCTGACCCTGGCTACGAGCACGCGCGGGCTGAAAGGCTTCGTTACATAATCGTCTGCCCCGAGCTCCAGCCCGGCCACTACATCGGATTCCTCACCCTTGGCACTGGCCAGAATCACCGATGTGGCCTTGCTGGTCTGCCCGGCCTTGATCCTGCGGAGCACCTCGAGCCCGTCGATGCCCGGAAGCATGACATCGAGCAGCACCAGATCGGGTTTCTTCTCCTGTACTGCCTTCAGGCCCGCCTCGCCGGATGGCGCCTGGAGTATCTCGTACCCTTCCTTGCCCAGCGTGTATACCAGTAATTCACGGATGTCTGGATCGTCCTCCACGACGAGGATCACAGCCTTGGCCATACGGTGACTCCTATTCGTTGAGTTCGGTGTGGGCTCCGGTGACCATGAATACGACAGCCTCGCAGAGGTTTGTCACATGGTCGCCGAGCCGTTCCAGGAAACTCGAGGTGGCTATCAGCTTGGTAGCCTGCTGCGCCTTGCCGGGGTTCTCTGTCAGGTACGCAAGCACTTCCTGGATGAAGGCCTTGTGCTCCGCGTCTACCTCGTCGTCCATTGCCGCGGCCTTTCGGGCCAGAGCCTCGTCCTGGTTGAGGTAGGCGGCTACCGCGTCGTGCACCATGGCGATATCAACGGTTGCCATGCGTTCCAGCCTGTCGAGCGGACGTGGATAGGGGTCGTCGGAGAGCCGCTTGGCGGTCTTGGCCAGGTGCACCGCATGGTCGCCGATGCGTTCAAGGCTGTCGGTGATCTTGAATATGGTGACCAGTTCCCGTAGGTCCCTGGCAACCGGCTGCTGGGTAGCAATGAGCATGGCAGCCTGGTCTTCGATCTTGAGCTGCAGCGCATTGACGATCTCGTCGCTGGCTTTGACCTCGTTGGCCAATGCCACATCGCCGGTCTTGAGTGCGAGCAGGGCCTTGCGGAGGTCTTCTTCTACCCGCGAACCCATGGCCAGTATATCGTGGTGGAGCCGGCCCAGCTCCTCATTGAATTGTATGCGCATCATCTGAAGTCTCCTTGACTCAACCGAACCGGCCCGAGATGTAGTTCTCGGTGCGTTCGTCCCTGGGGTTGAAAAACAGTTCCTTGGTATCGGCATATTCAACGAGATCACCGAGCAACATGAACGCCGTGCGGTCAGAGACCCGGCCCGCCTGCTGCATGTTATGCGTCACGATGATGATTGTATACTGCTTCTTGAGTTCGTCGAGCAGATCCTCGATCTTGGCTGTGGAGATGGGATCGAGCGCGCTCGTCGGCTCGTCCATCAGGAGTATCTCGGGCTTGAGGGCTACGGCCCTGGCTATGCACAACCGTTGCTGCTGCCCGCCTGACAGGGCATAGGCGCTCTCCTTGAGCTTGTCCTTGACCTCGTCCCATAGCGCCACGCGCTTAAGGCTGTCCTCTACCAGTTCGTCGAAGTCACCCGTGTATCCGTTGATGCGGGCGCCCCAGGCTATGTTCTCGTGGATGCTCTTTGAAAACGGATTGGGTTTCTGGAATACCATGCCTATCCAGCGGCGCACCTGAACGGGATCCACACCAGGGTCGTAGACGTTGACACCGTGGAACAGCACTTCGCCCTCGGTCCGGGCGCTGGCTATCAGTTCGTTCATCCGGTTGAACGAGCGCAGCGCCGTACTTTTTCCGCAACCCGAGGGGCCGATGATGGCGGTAACCTTGCGGCGGTCGAATCCCATGGACAGTTCGTTGACTGCCCTTGAATCGCCGTAGTAGATGTTCAGATTCCGGGTTTCAAGCGCGTAGGCGGATTCTTCCGAGCCTAGTGCTACCTCGAAACGGTCTGTGGTGGGGGTGTGTTGCATCTTCAGAACCTCTTCTGCTTGCGCATCTTGTTGCGCGCTACAATGGCGAATGAATTGAGCGACAGCATCAGCGCCAGAAGGACGACGATGGCCGCAGCTGCCAGATGCCTGAACTCCGCCTGGGGGCGAGAGGTCCACTGGTATATCTGTATCGGCAGGGTTGTGAACTTGGAGAATATCGACGTGGGGTCCTGGGTCAGGAAGGTCGACGCGCCGATGACCACAAGGGGCGCTGTCTCTCCTATGGCCCTGGAGATGGCCAGTACCGTTCCCGTGAGTATGCGGTCGAAGCTGGCCGGGAGCACATGGTAGCGTATGGTCTGCCACTTTGTTGCGCCTACCGCGAGGCTTGACTGCCTGAGCGAGCCCGGAACCGCCTTGAGGGCTTCCTGCGCGTTTATTATTATGACCGGAAGGATGAGTACGGCAAGCGTAAGGCCTGCAGACAGGATGGTCCGCCCGTTGGCTGTGTCGCCAGCTGCGGATGCTCCGAAGATCGCGCCTGACGTGATCGGTTCCAGTCCCCTTACGAAGACTGCCAGACCTAGCATGCCGTATATGATTGAAGGGACACCAGCCAGGTTGTAGATGTTTACCTGGATGGCCCGGGTCAACCAACTGTCTCTGGCATACTCTTCAAGCCAGATGGCAGCTCCTATGCCTATGGGAAAGGCGAATGCCAGAGTGATCAGGATGGTCATCAGTGTGCCTAGTATGGCAGTTTTGATACCTGCGGCAAGCGGTACGGCTGATTGTGGTGCCAGCAGGAACCTGGCGTTGACCCAGGAGCGGAACACAAGCAGTCCTTCAGGATACTCTTCCGCAGCCTGCGCCTTGATAGCTTGAGCGGATACAAGCGATTCGAAGAGGTTGTAGGTCTCGGCGATCTCGGGGTTTACGATTTCAGCCAGCACCAGCGCGTACAGGTCATCCCTTCCGCGATCGGCAAAGGGCAGTTCCCGTTCGAGGGCGCGGTACCGGCGCGGGGACAGATGCTCGTCTATCGTCGCGAGCAGTTGAGCGGTATTCTGGGCGTCCAGGGTCACGCCGTCACGGGTGAGTTCCCTGCGGTCGGTTTCGTCCATCATGATGACCCAGCCGAATGCGTCATCAACGATGGTCAACACCAGTGTAGCCAGGAATGCTACGGCCAGGATTGTTGCCAGCGCGAACGCCGCCTGCCATCGGGATCCCCGGACATGCCTGACACTCAGGTTCTGGTTGAAGGTACCGGTCATTCATACACCTCGCGGTATTTCTTGACTATGTTTCTTGACAGGATGTTGAGGAACAGCGTTGAAACGAACAACACGAGCGCTATGGCGAACAGGCTTCGATAGTCCATCGAGTCATAGGACAGGTCTCCGCCGGAGATCCTGACTATGTGACCGGTCATTGTTTCAGCTGACCTGAGCGGGTTGAGCGTCAACCGCGGACCTGCGCCTGCTGCCAGTGCCACGATCATCGTCTCGCCAACCGCCCTGGAGAGCCCGAGTATGAAAGCAGCGGCAATGCCGGAAAAGGCTGCGGGCACGATTATCTTGACGCTTGTTTCAAGTTTTGTAGCACCCATCGCGTAGGCCGCCTCGCGGAGGCTGCCTGGAACGGAGGATAGCGCGTCTTCACACATGGAGCTTATCAGCGGCAGTATGAGCACCCCCATAACGAGGCCAGCTGACAGCGTGTTGTACACCTCGACATTTTCCTGGCCCAGAAGGCCGCGCAGGAACGGCGTAACAACGGTCAGGGCAAAGTAGCCGTAGGCTACGGTCGGAACGCCAGCCAGCACCTCGAGGACGGGTTTCAGTGTCTCGCGTACTCTGGGTCGGGCATATTCCGCCAGGTAAATGGCTACAGCCAGCCCGAGTGGCAGGGCTACCGCCATGGCGGTCAGGCTGGTGGTCAGCGTGGCGACAAACAGCGGTGCTATGCCGAATTTGCCTATGGACGGCTGCCATTCCTTGCCTGTGAAGAACTCGAGGATGCTCACTTCCTTGAAGAAGCCAGCCGACTCGGTGCCGAGAACCACAATGATTCCTGCCGTCGTCAGGATGGAAACTGCCGCACAGAAGAACAGGAAAGCCTGTATCAGACGTTCAGTCGGTCGTGGTGCGCGGCGGAACGAAAGGCGGCCAAGCCGCTCTTCCGGGTAAAAACCAATCGTACCGTGTTTCATCGTGCCCGCTTTCTTGCAGAACCTTGCATAGCAATAAACTATAAAGGAGGCCATTGAGGGAGATCCCCCAATGGCCTCCTTAGCAAATCTTCTTGAGTCTCTACAGTGACTTAGTATCGGCCCTTTACGGCATCAAGCCAGTTCTGCTTGGCTGCCTTGGATGCGGCCGCGGGAGCGGGGAAGTAACCGACCTTCTTGAGGGCTTCGGGTACATAGGTCAGGTAGTAGGCGATGAACGCGGCCACCTGGGGCTTCTCGTTCATGATCTTGGCATCGCTGTAGATGAATATCGGCCTGGCCAGGGGGTAGGTTCCCTTGTCGACGTTGGTGGCGTTGGCCGCTATGCCGTCTATGGACAGGATGTTGAGCTTGGCCTTGTTTTCGATATAGTACGCAAAGCCGAAGTAGCCGATGGCGTAGATGTCGTCCGACACGCCGCGGACCAGCACGTTGTCGTCTTCAGAGAGCTGCAGGTTCTTGGAGCTCAGGATGGGATCAGCCTTCTTCTTGAACAGGTGCTCGACGAAGTAGCTGAAGGTGCCCGAGTCGGTGCCGGGGCTGAAGCGCTTGATTTCCTTTTTGGGCCATGAAGCCCGGACATCGGACCATAGGGTGGCGGTGGAGAAGGCCAGGGCGAGCTCGGCCTGGGTGATGTCCTTGGCAAAGGTGTTCTTCTTGCTGACGACTACCGCCAGTGCGTCGGTGCCGAGCCTGAACTCGAGCGGGGTTCTGCCAATTTCCTTGGCCCAGTCAAGCTGCTTGGTACCGATCGCGACTGAAGCGTTGGATATGTCCGTCTCGCCTGTCTTGCAGAAGCGCTCGAAGCCGGCACCCGATCCGATGGAATCGATGGTAACCTGACCCATGAAGCCGTCTTCCTTGAACATGCTGGCAATTACTTCCGAGACCGGGTAAACCGTAGAGCTGCCTGCAGTTACGACGGTGCCGGTGACCTTTGACGGGTCGATGCCAGGAATCATCTTGTCCGGATCATCGCTCTTGGCCGAGATCCAGGTGAATTTTCCCTGCGCGAAACTGCTGGCCGCGGCCAGTACAAGCGCTATTACCAATGTTGTCTTCTTCATGGTTCCTCCTGATATGAACTTCGAGGAAGAAACTACAGGAGCCATATTGCACTTGCATGAGCCTTATGTTAAAGAATGGTTAAATGTGGCTGTTCCGCATCAGGCTTCCCGTATGGTGAACCGCTCCGCATTGGCCATGGCACGTGCAGCCTGCTCGCTGTTGCGCACTGCACCTTCACCGAGCAGAGCTGATACCGAGGTCAACCCGTCCGCCTCTGCCACGACCTCCCCGGCTAAGCCGCTGACGCGGGCGCTCAGTCCGGTGATGTTGCCCACGTCTCCCGCGATCGCCGAGCTTGCCGTGCGGATTCCAGCGGCTCCTTCACGTACCCGTTCAGACAATGCTGACAACGTATCGAGCCCTGAAACCACCTGTATGCTCTCGTTCCGCTCGTCGGCCATGGCCGAGCGGATGCGCTCCTCGAGCACGCCAGCCTCCCGTATGAGGTCGCGCATTTTAGAAAAAGACGTTTCAGCGGTGCCTGACTGGCTCCGCATCGCCTCGATTGTCGCCTTTACATCGACGAGTGTGCGGTCTATCTCGCCGGAACGCTCTGCTGTGGATTCCGCCAGCTTGCGTATCTCGTCCGCTACTACGGCAAACCCCTTGCCCGCATCTCCGGCGTGCGCAGCCTCTATGGCGGCGTTCATGGCCAGCAGGTTTGTCTGCCCCGCGATGTTCGTTATCACGTCGCTGGCCTCCGACAGGCTCTCCGATTTCCTGAGCACATCGTCTGACAGTTCGCGCACCTGGGCTATCGTCTCCGACCCCGCGTCCGAGGCCTCGGTAAGCCCGGAGAATGCGTGGGACATCGTGTCCATGGCCTCGGCTGACGCCGAAATCCGGGAGGCCAGGGTATCTACCGAGGCCCGTGAACCGCGTATCGCCTCTGCCTGCTCGTCGGCCAGACCCGCCAGATCCTTTACCTCTTCTATGATGTGGCCCAGTGCCGACGAAGAGGCCTTGAGCCGCTCGTCCTCGTCGGAGACCAGTTCCTTCATCTGCGCGATGCGGCCGGAGATGGCCGTTACCGAGGTTTCCGTTCTGCC
>JFJP01002032.1_pt1 | contig 24681 bp, 20 predicted proteins | sample 431651 | NCBI WGS metagenome assembly JFJP01 (sample SAMN02602958, study PRJNA72255) | Microbial mat metagenome, whole genome shotgun sequencing project. | biome: fresh water; feature: sink hole; material: water; isolation source: purple microbial (photo- and chemosynthetic) mats found in...
CTGACGATGCCAAAAGAAATATCAGGCACTGCCAGTTCATAGCGCACTCTCCCGCTTCAAGGCGTCGGATATCTTTCGCGCATAGCGGTCACGCTTATCTGGCGAAGCCGCGTTGTAGGCTCCTACTGCGCTCCAGGAGTAGCCAATGCGCTGGACGTTCTGCGCCAGAATCCAGGCGCCAACGTGCGTGTTGGTGCATGGATCCCAAAGCTGATCACGTGAAATTCCGAAATGCGATAGTTTGGGAAGCCAACGGCTGTTGATTTGCATGTGCCCAATGTCGAAACTGCCGTCTTTGTTTCGATTGAGCGCGCTGGGATTGCCCGCCGACTCCACTCTTGAAATGGCTTTGAGAAGAACGGATGGCACCTGGTAACGAGACGCCGCCTCCTCAAAGCACGCAGCGTTGCCAGGCGCCGAGATAACCGCCAAGAGGGAAAGAGGAAGGAGCCACGCACGCTTTTGCATGGCATCGATACTATGAATTCAGAATCGAAATTCAGGCGCCAAAAGGAAACAAAACTGCAACGTTTCGAAAATTTATTCAGCGCAATATGGGTTTGTCGTTCTCCATTTCAAAAAGACAGATCGATATCGACCCACTGATAGATCACACTGCCATTGTCGTAGCAGTTGCGCTATGCTTGGTATGTCACTGATCCGCGATTGAGCAATGACAGGTTCTGATTCGAAGTCCCGTGCCCCACGCAATGACGTTTTGAATACCCTGGGTTCAACGTTCGCTTTGTTTCAAGAGTGCCGTCCATTGGCGATTGGGATCCACAAGATCATCCTGGAGAGAGTTCCTGATATTGATCCGGATTTCTCTCCCTCTACTCACCACGACAAAGGAAGCGATACATGACCACTTATGCAGACGTAAAAAAACAGATCGCACAGCTTGAGAAGAAGGCGGCCGATCTTCGCAAAGTCGAAGTCGCCAAAGCCGTTGCCAACATCAGAGAGCAGATGGCCCAGTATGAATTGACGGTGGAAGACATTGCCCCGGTCAAATCATCGGCAAAGGCGGCTACTCGCAGCCCGAAAGTGAAGGTTGGCAAGCCCGCCAAGTACATGGACCCAAAAACTGGCAAGACGTGGACTGGTCATGGCAAGGCACCTGCTTGGATTGCTGTGGCCACCAAAAAGGGGCGCCGCGATGACTTCCTGATCGAGAAAGTCACCCAAGCCAAAGACGCCAAACCCGCCGAATCAGCTGCGCCCAAAGCGCCAGTCACTGCATCCAAGTCAGCTGGCACTCCCAAGAAGGCGGTAACCAAGAAAGTCGCGGCCAAGAAGCCAAAGGCAGTGGCTAAGAAGGTACCTGTAGCGAAGAAGGCTGTACCCGCCGCCAAGAAGCCGGCCTCTGCCACAAAGGCCAAAGCGGTAGCCCCTGCGAAAAAAACTGCAAAGAAAGCTCCGGTAAAGGTGGTTGCCAAGCCAAAAACCAATGCTAAGGCTGCGATTAAATCTGCAGGAGCAACAAAGCCATCGAAAAAAGTAGCCGACAAACCTTTGGCTACGCAGCCGCAATCAGCGGTAGCTACGCTGCCTACAGCGAGCTAATTCGTGCTCAGGAACTGGGCTGTGTCGACGCAGGGCGGACATGGTCCGTCCTGCCGTTATGACGTAACCCAGTCACGAACAACCTGCACGGACGCAGGCAACCGGTCACGAATTTCATAGACCCAGAACCGCTTTACCTCCCAACCGAGCTCAATCATACGCTGGTTGCGCAACTGGTCTCTCAAGCACAACTCACCGGTCCAACTCCGGTGATATCGCTCGCCATCCACCTCAATGTTCAGTTTGCGGTCGCCTACAATGACGGCGAAGTCGAGGTCGTATTGCTCAATGGTATATTGCGGAATCGGTCGAATCCCCGCCATGTACAACGCCCGGTAGAACTCGCGTTCCCAATCTGAAACACGTTCAGGCCTTGCTACCGCCGGATACTCTGCACCCAGTGGCATGTTCGGGTTATCGAACGGTCCAGCCGTTGGGGTTCCCAGTCGGCTCACGTACGCTGCGAATTCTTCGAGGTAGTCGACTCCACAAGTTCCGGCGGCCGTTCTATCGCCAACTATATGCAGAAGACCTCGAGCACGGGTAATGGCGACATTGAACAGATTACCGTTGCTCCGCAGGAAGCCAAGAGCGCCAGGCTGTATGCCATCAGCGACCACTGGTGAAAAAAAGATTGCATCTCTCTCGTCACCCTGGAACCGGTGGACCGTATCAACCAAGAGTTCAGCTTTATTGCCAGCATCTGAAAGTTTGGGGTGTTGTGAGATCAATGTCTGTATCAACTGCGCCTGTGCTCGAAATGGCGTCACGACACCCACGCTACCCTGATAGCCACGCTGGACCAGCAAATCATCGAGTGCGTCAACAACAGCCTTTGCTTCGATTGGGTTTTGCGCGCCACTGTTACCGGGTCGGATAGCCTTCCCCTTAACGTCCTGCCAAATCACTCCTGGCTCTTGGTTATTGGGGCGCTTCAAGTGCGCATATCGGGTGGCCACTCGTAGCTTTCCACCGTAGAACATGCGATTGGAAAACTCAATAATGTCGCTGTGAGATCTGTGGTGGTCACGAAGATTAATGATCTGAGCGGGATCGGCGACGGCTGCTGCAATGTCGTACAAGGAATTTACCGAATACATCCATGAAGCCCGGTTTTCGACGAGTCCGTACTTCGTTTGTAGGTCGGAATCCTTGCTCTTGCTCACCGAACTAATGTGCCGGAGCTGCATTGGGTCGCCAATAATGACAGAGCGCTTCGCACGGAATAGCAGTGGCAATGCTGAAGCAATGTCGCACTGGCTAGCTTCGTCTATGACGATAAGGTCGAAGTGACCGGGCTCAAAGGGAACCTTACCTCTTGCAGAAAGTGAGGTGACAGCCCAGCAGGAAAACATCGAACTTACGCTAGCCTGTAGCGAGCGAGCCTTGGCTTTGACGCTGGAGTTGACCGACTGTGCATCCGGCCCCGTCATCACCTGAAGGAGTGCTGCGTAGTCGGCAATATCCTTTCTCTGGGCAGCGGTCAGCCGGCTTGGCGCTAGTTGTACCCAGTCTTTCCACAGGCGTGTTGAGTTTTCTGCGACCAGCTTGTTGAGCTCTTGCCGTTGCTTTGAAATTTCCTCAAATGCAGGACTAGAGCGCAGAACTTCCAATGCGCTCTGGTAGGCAAGAACTTTCTGGGCCGCCGCTTGGCGTTCGCCAATCTGTTGTAGCCATCGTCTTATTTCGCTGATGTTCGGCTGGTCGGCTACCGTGATTGGTGCAAGCTTTAGGTGTTCTCCTGTTGCTCGAATACTACTGATTACCTCCCGGAGAATTCCAACTCGTCCCGCAAGAGCAAATTTCAGAACAATCTTTCCAATGAATCCCAGCTTGTCTGCATCTACTGCGTCGGTTGCCGATTCAGCTTGTTGCAACGTAGTTGTAACGACACTAACTAGGTTGGCATCCAGTGTGTTAAATCTTTCGGGACCGAATATCTCACGAAGCTTCTCAACCTCGGCTTCAATCCTATCTACCTGATTGCGAGCCTCGAGGGTTTGCTTCAAAAGAGTGTCAAGTTCCCGCGATTTGCCCGATAGCTGCTTGTGCCTCGTCAGTCCTTCTTCGTAGCTAACACGGTCATCTTCTCCAACCTGCCCGGAGAGCATTGTGGTGAGGTAGCTGGAGAGCTTCGCTTGGTATTCTTTGGAACCTAGGCGCAGGAGCACGGGCCGATTGCCAAGGCCATTTACGCGCGCTTCAACCACATCGACAGCCTTGTTGTTCTTGCTAGCGAACAGCACCTTCATTCCACGCCAGGCAGCGTTGATAAGAAGGTTCGTGACGACCTGGGACTTTCCCGTTCCGGGAGGACCGGTGACCACTGTATGCTGGGCAACCAATGCGGAGTTCACGGCGGCCCGCTGCTCAGAATTCATCGGTATAACTTCGATCAGCGGTTGGTCACTGGCTTCAGCGGAGGTTCCGACAGATCCAGACAACCAGCGCCCAAGCGCCGTACCGGCCATTTCGGATTCCGCGGCTTCTCCGAGCCTTTTGAGTTCTGACTCCAAACCTTGGGTATAAGGCGACCGCTTTCCCGGAACTACGACCGCCCTGTTGTAAATACCGGCCTTATTAATTTCTCCCAGCAGAACACCACTGGAACAAGTCTCAAGTTTGATTGCCTCTTGCCAATCCCAGTCTGGGCGGATGCTGACTAGCCGCTCAATCAGTTCATCAACCTCTGGCCTGTCTTCTAGCGGGGCGTTCAGACCTAGCTCCTCATCGAGACGCGCAGCTTCCTCAACGACTGCTGACGCATCCCCCATGGCCACACTGCGGAGCACTGAGAAGTTTGGGACTGGTATCTCATCCACAAACCGATATGGATCCCCGGGTCGCTCGGGTAACTCAATAGCCCAAAGCAGCACCGGTTCTACAAAATATCCCTGCCATTTTGCGGTGCGATGCTCGCGCAACCTGACTGGGTAGCCGACCCAAGCCAAAAGATTGGCCCGGTCAGCCTTGACCTTGGAAAGCACCCGCTCCACTCCTGGAGAGTTCCACCAATCCCAGTCCGTTCCTGCCATGGGTAGCGCGGATAACTCTGCATATTCAGGATCGCCATACTTCGAGGCAGCAAAGACGCTGACTCCCTCATCTGAATCCTGGCCAATATTTTCGAGGTAGTACCGGCATAGCCTGCTTATCTCGGTCTGAGGTGCAGGTGAACCTCCATTGGAGCTAGTCCCGCTTTCGTTATCCTTCCGCAACGACCAGCGATACGTGGAATCCTGAACGACTTTGCCGGCAAGCGTATGAGCCAGGCAATGATTGACGTCCTTGCGCTCTACACCAAGGAGCTTAGCGAGGTCACTCCCTTTTTGACCTGGCTTCTTTTCAAGAGCAGCCAAAATGCGGACCGCTAATTGCTCTGGATTCAGAGATGTTGGCGTGGTTGCTGTCATGGGCTTGCGTTATTTATTACCGAGATCCGAAGAACCGAATGCCCGATTGCTGAAAGGTAGCGACTTATGCATGAGTGGGCAATGATGGCGACAAGCCCTTTACGACAGGATCATACCACTAGGCATGGAATGTGCCTATCGACCAGCAGCTTGTGGCCGCGAGTGTGAGCTTGGCGATTTTTCTCATTGCAGTTATTCACCCCTATCGATCTGATTTCTGCGGACAGCCTCAATGGCCAACAAGGCCCCCTCCATCAAGCCCCTCCACTAGCCACTCTCAAATCCAAGTCATCAACCCCAAATCTCGCTGAAGAAACGTTCAATCGGCACTGTAAAGCCACTCGCTTGCGCGTGCCCTCCCCCGCCATAATGCGCCGCGATAACACTGACATCAAACGGTGCGATGCTACGCAAACTACAAATAGCCTCGTCGCCCTGAATGAAGAAGGTCAAACTAAAGGTTCCGGATCGCTTAGCGATCGCTTGCCCGATTTCCGAGGTGTTACTGATCGCATTGGTAGCGAGACCCTTATAGCCACAAAGCGTGACCGGTCTCAGGTCTTTGCGCAAAGCACTGTCAATCTGCCGCTGCAGCACTTCAAGCACAGTGCGGCCTTTATCAATCAGATCTGCCGGATGGGTGGCCGCGATCTGCCAGGATTCGAAGCTGGTCGGTATCAGACTGAGTCCTGCACAGAAGGCCTTTGTATTTGGCAAGGCAAACCGCCAAAGATCCCTGTCGCCAATGTGATCGATCAATGGTGGCCGTGCTAACCCCGGGTGGAAGTAATCCCAGGTCATCTGAGCACCTGAGCGGTCCATATCGAAGTGGAGCTCAATGTTGGGTATGGGTTCCACACCGGTCCATTGCGACGCCGCAGACTTATGGTGATCGAGCAAGACGATTTTGGCAGCGTACTGGGCCATGCCGCTGAGCACTACTGGCGAAAAACTGAAGTCGAGGATGAATACCTGGCGATCCGACAGGCGGTCAGGCGGTATCTGGTCACCGTAATAGACGGGCTGGTATTCGGCACCGTCGGCGAGGCTCAGCCATGCCGCATAGGCTGCGCCGAAGCCATCGTCACAATCGGCGTGGTAGAGAATCAGGGCTTCTGAAGTCGTGGTCATAGAATCTCGTTAGCGATCTGGCTGTGGCGAACTCGCGAGAAGTCGCCGACATTCCTCACGAATTGAGTCGCCGATTTCTGAGACATACCGTTGGTCAAGCGCTTCGGTCATTTCGTAGGAAATATGTAGTCCAGCCTCGCGTGAAATCGAATCTGCAATTTGCCGTGCCAGTTGGTCGCTCAAGTCGGAAAGGTGTTTTCGCTGCTGCAAAGAGAAATGCGATTTCGACCGAGCCAACCATTCGGCTGCGAGTGTCGATCCCTGTGCGATAGTCAGCCAGGTGTGATGTTCGTAAAATGCCACCAAACGCTCGGCGGCCAGGGCAGATATCAGCACGCTATGTGGATCTTGTTCGATCACGGATGCTTCAAGATTGCTCATCTTTCGGGTGCTGGCACGAGTGGCTTGATTACAAGAACATGGGTAAGCGCACCCTTGACAAAATGTTCCTGCGGAAAACTCTCAAGCATTTTTCGTAACTGCTCCATCGCTGTCTCCGTGCATTGCGCAATGCCCGCCGCACGACGTATCTGAGCATATGCGGTGAGCACCTCACCCGATGTCGCTTCATAGGCCCGACCTTCGCAAATCCAGTACAGCGCCATCAACCCACAGTTGAGAGCAAAGCCAGGTTCATTCTCAGCAAAATCGTCGGCCGCGCGAATCAAGGTCCGATGATCCACCGGGGACCGTCTGGCGAGCTTGAGTGCCAAGTCGTAAAGCGCGGCATCCTTGGCAGCGGCAAACCATTTTCCTTCCTCCCCCGGTGTGCGGGCTACCAGGTCATTCAGTACAACCTCCGGCGCCTTGTGCGGGTACTTCCGACAGATCGCTCGAAACGTCGCGAGGTAGGTTCCGCCGTGGTTGGCTTCAAAGGCATAGCGTTGATAGGCTTCATCCTTCAAGCCCGACGAGATCAGAATGGCTTCGCACGTCTCGGCAATCAGTCCAAGTGGCTCGTTCAGTCCACGCGATTCCTCTGCGTAGCGCAAAGCTTCGGCCTTCCTACCCAGTGCGGCCAGCGCTTTGACACCCCATTGCCGATACGACCAGAATTTGTACGGACATTTGTCCATCAAGGTGAGCAACTGTTCGTGTCGTCCGGCGGCTAGAAGCGCCGACAGGCACATCGAGGTTCCATGGAAGAAGCCGTATTCGATCTTGTTGCGACTCCAGACAGACTCCACGGTCGCCACCAGACGCTCGGCCCATTCCGCCGCGATCTCTGGCGATGCGCACAACTCGCCCCAAGAGTCGCCCAGACATTCAATGTAGGGCACCTGGTCGTCGGCATGCGCCTGGTAAAGCTGCTCCAGCCACTTGCGCCGCAATTTGGGATCGGCCGGTGCCTTGGCGATGATGGGCACCAAGGTATCGATGGCCCGATTCACAGCGGTACCGATCGCCCCCGAGGAGCTATCGATGTTTTGGAGGGCAGGTGATAGCTTTTGGAGAAAGAGGACCGCGCCTTCGGCAGCGAGAACCTGTTCTTTCCGCGCTACCGCCTTGATTTCCGAGACGGCCTCATTGATTCGGGTAATGGCGGGTTCTGAGCGCCACCCAAAGGAACCACTCCGAAAACGTGGTCCGAACGCCCAGGTATGCTTGCTCGGAACTTTACTCATCGTCGTCGATAACAATCTCGGACTGGCCTTCCAGGACGCCAAGTTCCAGCACCTCTCCACTGTTCGCACTGGCCTCCACTACGCGATGCAAAAGTCCATAGGCAACACGCCACTGCTGCTGGTTGCATAGCAGGGTGACAGTCTTGTCGTTCAACCGGACAATTCGGCCACTGCGCTGTTGCTGGTTACGGTCAACAAAGCCGACTACATCGCCTACCGACACCGAGTTTCGGCCCAGCCCCTGCTTTGGCCGCTCCCGAATTTCGACATCGGCACCGTCGAGGTTGATCGCTGCATAGGAAATCAACCACCGCTTATGTGTCTCCAGGTCGAGAACAACTGCCTGCTTCCTGCGTAGCTCGAGGAGTTGGCCACGTTGGGAGCGATTGGCTTGAGGATCGAAGTAATCGATTGCTTGGCCAATCCGAAGGCGCGATTGCACAGCTGCCATCCATCCAGGTTGGTCAAGAACGCGATCGATGGCCGCCCGCAGGCGATACAGGTCAAACGCAGAGGCTTGGGTAAGACTGGCGATGGTGTCGGAGTAGTTCATAGCGTTGAGAATCGAAGGCTTATCACCATTTTGCAACAGCACTCACCACGGAGCACCACGGAAAAATGATACCACCCCACAGATAGCAAGGAGGGATACCGTGGGTTTTACGGTCAATTTCCCTTTTATCCGACTCCTCGCTCGAGAGCAACATGATCGAAATCCTCAGGAGGTCTCCCACCGTGGTTATCGAGTCTGTCGAACTTGTTGCGCTCCCCAATGCGCCAACCTGGCAAGAAAAGGTCTATCGCGCCCACCTGGATAGCGGGGAGGATGTTGATTTGTTTCGAAACCTTTGGGATGTACCGATTTCGCCAGAATCCCTTGTGGGACTGACGCCTGAAGAAGCCCGAAAACGGCGCACCGAGAAGGTGTTAGCCGCTGTGCGAGGCAATCACTGAGCAGCACAGAATCCCCGTGCTGCTCGTGAAGTGTCCTTCTCATTGGTAACCCAAGCGCAGCGCTTGTTAGTTCCCCGCCTGAATTCGTGCGTAGAGATCTTGAGCTGTCTGTTTCGCCGCGACATCCTGCGCTGCGCTGAGTGACTCAAGGTCGACACCCTCATAGCCCCCGACAAAGGCCGGTCCCCCGACATCCTCATCGTAGGGAGATCCATTCTCGTTGATCGCGTAGTGCGCGTCCTGAGTCAGGTCGCTACCAAGAAATTGGGCCAGATACACCCAGGTCCAGCTGCGGAAGAGATCACTTTGGCCGTAGCTCTCGATCAATTGACGCATGGCATCGATCTCTCCGCGTTCAGCTGCCACGGTCAGCCAACGCTTCGCGTCCTCTGGACGATCGAGTCGTTCCGCAATCTCTGCAACAGACATTGGTTTGGAAATGATCCGATCGATGCCGATCTCAAAGAAGGTTGGATCATCGAACTGATCGGCAAGGTCCAGCAAGGCGTTGGGTTCGCCTAAGGCAGCGGCAGCCCGGAGATGATGAACGTACTTCTGAGAAATTGCCACATGAGCCTCGTGGGCATCAGCCCATTCCTTTTCAATACCATTCAGAATCCGTCCCGCCTTTGCCTGTAAGTACCAATGCTCGCTGCCAGGCTCAGGCTCTTCGGCATCTTCCGAGAAGCGTTGAATCAGCGCCAACGCGTAGTGCGCTAATGCATTTCCTTTGCTGGCGGCGTTCTCGAGTCCGTCAAGCAAGATGGGAGAGGCCAGCATTGCATCGGTGAATGCTCGCTGAGAGTCGACAATATCGTTCCAATCTTCCGGTTCATCGTCCTCCTCATCGGCTGGATATTCTCTATTTCCGTCCAATTCGGTACGCAAAAGTGCTACCAGCCCGTCAATATCGAATACACCGAACTCACGCTCCGTCAGAAAATCCGGAAGCGCATGAGAGACCGTATCGGCAATCTCGGCTGGATAGCCCATGTCAACGCACCGACTACGAATGAGCAATCGATGCTTGGCGGGTAGCTGAGTGGGCATCGACACGTCCGTAAACACGGAGTTGGTGCACAACGCTGCATAGGAGTTAAAGCCAAACGAGGCAGCCAGCAATTCGTAAATATGGGTTCGCTTGAACGTACCCTGGGTGCTGGCCTGAAGGTGTTGCTGCGTGGAGTACGCGAATTCCTTGATGGTCATGGCAAACCTTTCCTGAAGTCCACGCCGTATTCGGGTCAGACGCACACGTTTAAGACCCCAACGACGAGGCTCAAAGAGAGATTTTCAGAAACAAAGGAATGAACGCCGTTTTTTACTCGTGTGCAAGTAGGGTGGGCACCTAACCGAATTCTAGACCAGACGGCCAGTATCGTCCAGTGTACTACGTACTGTGGTTGGGCAGAGCGTTTGCTCTACGGATTAAACGCATTTGTCCGCAGCGTCACCCGCCTCGGCAAATCGATGGAGAATATTTGTCGCGGACTCGGCAACCAGCAAGTACGCAATGCCAATCCGCTTGTCTTCCTTGGTCAAAGCTTCAAGTGACTTGACCAAAGCATGCAGCTTGCTGACATCCTCGCTTAACCACGCCATGATTCGTCTAACTCGATCAGGAATGGCATCTGCTTCTGATGAGCCGATGAGATCGGAGACTTCCCCTAGCTCATGCACTACGTCGTGCTTGGTGCCATTGAGGCTGGAACATACTTCGCGAATGGCCACTCTGATTGACTCCGGAATATTGAGTGAGCCCAACTCGTTCTCGATATAAGTCGCGTTTTCGAGCATGGCATGGGCACATGCGCCAGCAGTGGTCATAAATTCACGAATATTTCGGGAAGTCGTCGATGCCTCTTCACGCTTCTCGGCGCCGCTTTTCCATCCCGTGGCCTCTTGGCTGAATGGACGCCACGTTTCTTCTTGCATCAGGCGCGCAATGTATTCGCGTGCGCTACCCGGCTCCCAGCCATAGCTTCCTGAAAACTGGTCGAAAAACCCAAGTAGATGGAAAAAGGCCCTGTCGCTGATGTCGTAGTGGAGTTGCTCTCCGATGTAATCACCGTTGATCCCCTGGTATTCAAATTGCCGACGGCGAAGCAAAAAACAGAACTCGTCAATGATCCTAGAAACGTGTTCCCGTTCCTCACCCAGCTTCTCGGCAATCTCACTGGTCAGCGACTGTTCAATGGTCATTTGGTGCTTCTTCCAAAGTGGCAGAAATGCCGAGAGGGTTCGGCACTGTGAATCCTATCATCGCCAAAAAGTGCTCAAAAAGGCAAGCGAATTCATGCCCCACTGAGCTACAGGCGCTTTTGCAGGTTCCCAGCCCACAACCACAGGGAGAATGCCATGAAGCAGATCACCGACGGAGCAATAAAGACGGGAGCGGGTACTGGCAAACACAGCCACACCACCATGACGATGCTCACCAAGCGGAAAAAGTGAATCCCGATCTTGTGGCGAATCGGACTTTGGGAGACAAACGAATGCTTGCGGATTTCCCTGATGTAAAGCCCATCGACTGAGGCAGCGAGGATCAGGGGTATTCCAATCAGTGCCCACATCATCAGCACATAGGCACGGTAGATGACCAGGCTTGCCCACAGGAGCGTGACATACACCCGCCCAGCCAGCCACCCATCAATCTGGCTGCTGCCCATGCCATTGACTGCCCTCGTACCTTCCTTTGCGACTTGGCTCAGCATCTCCTCAGCCTGGTTCTCAATCCAGCGTTGAGTCCCCTCCCCGGCCCAGGCCGCCATGGTCTCCTGTTCAGTACGCCACGATGCCTCGATGACCTTAACCGGGATTAGTGCCCAGGCAGTAAGAATGCAGACCATCAGGACGATGCTGAAAAACGCTCCCCACTCACCACGCTTCTTTTCTGGTCGAGCCATGTCCTGCGATTACCTCAGGATTGGAATCCGCCCCTTGATCGTCCGCCCACCGGACAATCGCGCAAAGAAATGGAGGGGAGGCAATTCACTCAGGATGGCCGGCGGAATGAGATCCGCTTCCTCTTCGGTGGCCTGTTCTTGGTAAGACGCTGTGTATTCGTCATGAATCCGAGAATCCACGTTGTGCCCGTAGCGGATCATCATCGTCTTAGCCTTGATCTTTGGAATGCCATCCGCGATGTACTGCTGCGTCTCGGCATCCAATATCCGGAGCGCAATCTTGTTGTTGGTATTGGCCAGTACCTGACGAGCCTTGTTCTCATCGCCCAACCGGCTGGCAAAATCAGCAAAGGTCTGTGTTGCGATCGTTACGCGAAACAAAGCGCCTCCACCCTTGTTCATCAGCTGGATGGTCGGTTGATTGATAACTTCGGCGGCTTCGTCGATGAATAGATTCACCGGTTTGATCGAGTGAATTCCATAGTTGTAGCGATCCCCAGCCACAGCGGCAAGATCGGCCAGCAGAACCGAACCAATCGCACTGCCCACGGTCGCATCGGCCAGTGAGTCTAGGCCAACATAGAGCACCTTCTCAGTTCGAATAGCCCTGGCCATATCCGTCACAACACGCTCATGGCCGGGCTCAAGGTTGGGAGAAAGCAATTCTGTGAGGGGATCACTGGTCAGCATTGACAGGATCGGGATCAGCGATGCGACCATTTTCTGGAAATGCTCTCGGTTATGCTCATACGTTGAAATCAAACCATCCAGATCGACCGACTGGGCGTCATGGATGACAATTTCCTTGTAGAAGCTGATGTATGCCAGTAACTGATTTCCCCGATATTGCTTGATGAAGCTGCTGATCCGAGATTCCCAGTCCTGGACGTGATGCTTGAAATGCAAGCGCAGAGCCTTGAGCAACAAATCATCTGGCCCGCCCTCGATGTAGCGCCTTAACTGCACCAGATTCGGGCGAATACCGGTCGCAATCAGGCCATTCACGATGTCGTTGAGGACCTTCCAGCCGAAGGCCGTGAATGGATCCGCACCCGTTTCCGAAGGGATCAGAGCCGCGATGCGACTTGCCAATTCTGTTTTCCGGTTCCAATTGCGAAGCGGATCGATACACGCAGACTTTTCCGGATGCGCTGGATGGAAATAGATGAATCGATCGCCTTGCTGACACGCTTCACAGACTTTGCGCGCATTCTCGGCCAGGCCGTGATCCCCCTTGGGATCGATGATGATGACTGGCTCACCACGAGCTATGGCTTGAGCAATCAATAAATCCAGAATTCGTGTTTTACCAACCCTCGTGGTGCCGACAATCAAGGTGTGCCCCACCAGATTTTCGAGATCAGCATAGATGTCGCCCTCCTTGGCCAAGCCGTGGAGCCAATACGCGCCGTCCTTGTGCAGCAGTTCCTTTCCCATCTGTGCGGCAATACCGCGCCTGATCAGGGAATGCATGCGACTGGCTTCGATGTCTGTCCAATGAAAACCACTACCGAGCCAGATGCACTCTCGCGCAGAAGCTGCTTTCGCAATACGGATCATTTCTGGAATCTGGACGAACTGCTTCTCAGCCAGTCGGATTCGGTTACTGTCTTGACTGCGGCGCCATGCCTGCAATGCCCTGACTCCGCCAATACCAATGCAGATCAGTGATGCGGTGACTCCCATGCGTGTGGGAACTGGTAGTGTTTTCGTGACCGCAAGCATCAGAGTCGCTGCTCCAAGCCACACGCCAGTCATTTGCCATTCGTAGATAGGCCGCCAGGGGTAATCAAAATCGTAGGCGTCGGCCATCAATAACTCACACGCCCAATTACCGAACTGCCAGGAGCTCTATGACGTTTTCAGCGTTTTGGGTGACCTTATCAACCGATACTCGATACGCATCCAGATCTTCATCCCTGTCACCCGCGATCGTCTTTGCTATGCCTCGCTTGATGGCTTCATACCGGAGATGAGGGCACGAAATGATCATTCTGGAAATCTCTGGTAACCCATAGCGCTTCACAAATTGGTGCCATGCCGTGACATACTTGGCTGGATGGCGTGTCGCTGCAAGTCGAGTTAGGCCGTTAGTCAGTTCAATCACCATGACGTAGCCTCCCTCGGTCAGCTCCGTTGCAGCAACTAACAAGTCAGCCTGGTCAGGGCTTCCATCATAGAGCCAGACCGTCTTTCGGCCTCTCTTACTTTTCATGCTTTTTTGAATACAACCCGTGGCTGTTTGGTTGCGTCAAAGTTAGCATTCGAGTTCGCGAAATCTCCGGTGAAAAGCGCACAAATGTGTTCCATTTCGATCGCAAGGATCGAGAATGAATCGTCTGTTCTTCTGAACACAGCCTTCCGTCTGGATTCGCCAACGATCATGGTTTACTGATTAAGAAAGGATTAAAAGAAGATTATGCTTGTCTGTGGATAACCTTTGAATGCCATATCCAGAAAGGTGTTCAGAGAAATTGCGCTCTTACGATTCATAGGTGCTATCCCCCTACCACCCTAGGCGCTATCCCCTCACGCTCATAGGCGCCATCCCCCTACCCTCTAGGTGCTATCCCCCCATGCAATGTGGAATCCATAGGCGCTATCCCCCCAAGGTATAGGCGCTATCCCCCTACCTTCCGCACTCCGGAACACACAGACTTATGTGTATGCAGCTTGGTTACCTGGACCAGATCGGCATCGGCAATACACCATGCCCAGCCAGTGACTTCCGAGACTTTCGACATGGCCGATCGAAGTTCTTGCCGAAAACTGTAAAGGTGCTCATTTTCGCTGCCAGCAAGTCGGCGCAGTGTCTCAACCTTGTATGGATAGGGCTCTGCGTGGGTTGAATAGAAGCCATGCAGCCACTGCGCAAGGGGTTGCCGTCGCAGGGTCCAGCGTTGCGCCCACTCGATCTGAGTCCAGCCATCAGCGCCGTAAAGAATCGCCACACGCGGATTGACCTCGATCACAAACTCCATGGTGATTTCATCACGAACCCCATGGTGGATCAGGGGGCCGAAGTAAGCTCGCTTGCCGTCGCTGATTTCGACAACCGAGGACGCGAGATCGAGCAGCACCCCTTTAAGCCATTCACGATCACTCTTGCCCGTATTGCGGCCGATGGCCTTCAGGAAGGAATACCCGGTGAAGCGGATCTGGCAGCCAGTTCCGTTAATCCTGGCCAGATGAAGGCAATGCTCCCAAACGTCGAGGTCAGATTGGCTTAGCCGTGGGCCATTGAAGACGATGGTCAGTCCATTCACGGACTGGAGCTTGGTTCGCTTCAGGAACTTGCGGGGGCCTTTGCGAATTGCACCGAAAAGAGACGACCGCAAAGCCCCATTGGGAATGCCACGAGCCTTTTCAGGCCACTCCGGAAGACCCGCAGCGATGGTCTCTTGCTCGCGGCGTAACTTTGCCCGAGCGGCGGCCTTGGCTATCCAGGCAGGCGCCATCGATTCGTCTCGTTCCTCGAATTGAAATGGCACCTGGCCATCATGGGTTTCCATCCCTGATTTGTATCAGGGGGGCCTTCAAATTCTTGGGCGAAAAGCGCACCAGTTGGAAGCATTTCAATATTTTCCGGTACGCCGTGTTCGGATCAAGCCTTCACGACGGGAATTGCTCGAAGCCGAATCACATTAGGTATAGAAGAGAGAGATGGCTTGCAGGAAGTCCGTATTGGCGACATTCGCGAGAATGCCGCTTTCGGCCCCAGCAGGGCGCAAGGTCTCGGCAAAGCGATGGTGCCGGCTCGGCAATTTGCCATCACCGTACCAGTCTTTCCGAAGTTCATGCCCTGAAGCGGCATACATCGTCGTGACCAGCTCGAACGCATCGAGCGACTTGCCCCCTGTATTAACCTTCTCGAAGACGACACACACTGCTTCTTACGTAGTTGTTCGATCCAAGGCGATGACAGGGACACGGTAATACTTGAAGTTTTCGAGGATTTGGCGCTTGAAGGACCGAAACTCTTCCCAAATGCTGTCTTTTTCGTCACCCTTCCAATACTGGTCAAAACCGTCCTGCCAACGATCCCAATCGAAGACTTGGGTGACCGGATACATCAGGTTGGCGTATTCCTTCTCGTGGGACGACAGATCAAGGGCATCGTCGCGGTTAAACGATGGCCGAATGATCCAATCTTCCGGCACACCGATTCTAATTCATAGATATTGAAGACATTTCACTTTCACACATTGATCATAAACACGACGTGAATCGTTTTGATTGGTAACCTAAATCTCGCGTCGAACCCTTCCAACGGAAACCAAGAGGTCACGACTACTGTAGTCGAGAATTCCGTCCAGATGCAATTGAACAGGGTCGACCAAGATGTCGATAATTTGCGGTTGCGACGCTGTGCGAACGACTCGAATTATCACATAGATGGCCATTTCGCCGCCTGCGTGACAACGTATGGCAGTCTCCCATTCGTTGGTGGTCATCTCAAACGCATTGGCCCCGTCTTGCGAAGTTGACTTCACTTCGAGGAAGCACCGCTGGACGCTGCCATTTCCGGTCAACGTCCCGCTCGTGTCGTGGTATTCGAAATCATACCCCAGAGAATCGTTGCCCTCGCCGTACCCGAAAAGCTCCTTGGCTCTTGATCGCCAGTTCGTAACGTCGAAGTCCGGGAACAGCGCTTTCATCTGCTGGAAGACGAAGTGCTCCCCCAGTGCGCCAAGCATTTGCAAATACGCGTCGGGAGGACGTTTGCGAGTTCCCGGTCCACCTCCGCCTCCCCTTCCTCCCTTTGTCACACGGACCGGTAGTTTCTCGCGGTCAAGTTGTCGCAGGGCAGCCAAGTCTAGACTGGAATCCACGCATTCCTGCAGTCGCTGAACCAACTCCCCGCCGGGGCCTTCCGCGGCAGAGGAGTTGAACTCCTCCTCGGTCCAACCAGTGCCGAGCAATTCAAACTTGGGCTTGGTCGGTGCTGGTGCCGTTGGCTTCGGAATCTCGCCGAGTTCCTCGAACTTTTGCCACAGTGTGCGCCAATCATCCACGTCACGAAAAGCCTGACGCTCCTTCATCCGTGACGCAGTATTGGGCGCAGCACTCTCGACCGCATGCCGTATTGCAGCGAGTACAGAAACGCGATTAGCCCACGCCCCTTGGCACAGCAAGGCTACTAGCGGTCGCTGTCGCTCCGCAATAACGTCGAGCGTCTCACCGTGCTTCGGAGCCAGCGCAGCGGCAATCTTCAAAACGGAGTCAACAGCCGCCATTGCCTGCTGTCCTCGCATCTCCTCGTCATTGACCTCATAAATGGTGGCGGCTTTGTCAGGCTCGTCCTTCAGCTTGATGGATGTAGTTTCCGAAGGGGGAACTTTTGAAAGCTCCCGAAGCGGTTCCACGAAAACCTGCACGTCCCGCACTGCCGGGACTGCATCCACAATTTGCAACGCATCGGAGGCAGCGCGGCCGGTGACAAGGTTGGCATCAAGGGGTTCCTCGGCCACGTCATCTGGCACCGTCATGTGGCGGACCTGCTTTACCCACGCAAGAACCGTGTCGGCGAGATCAGGCGCCACCGTCGGCCCATAAGCACCCGATGCGCGTGGAACCACGAGGTATGCAAACCAAGCCATCATGTGACCAGCGATCGCTGCCTGGGCCGATCTGTACCTTTGCTCCGTGAGCGCGAATCGGAATGGCTGTGTACCGAGGTCACGGCGCGCTTGTTGCCAATCGCTGAGCAAAAGTTTCAGTTCCCCGAGAAGCGAGATCGATCCCGCTGGCTCGTCCTTATGTACAGCCAGTTCGATCGCGGCCTGTACGTTGTCCCAGTCGAGCCAAGCGCGTACCGATTCGACGGCACGGGCCTGTTTCGACCATTCGCCATGGAAATCCTCGATCGGACCGGAAGCGTTTCGCCTTCGCCACAAGGCAAGACAGACCGGTTGGTACCGTCGTAGAACCTGTTCGAAGCCGAGGCCGATTGCCGTCTCGACTTCCGTTCGGTCCGCAGGGGATACCCCACGATCATCAAAGAACTGGGCTGTACTTCCCTCTTTCAGTGCCTGCGCGTACGCAGCCCAGATATCCCGATAGGACGGCCCTACTGACTGCCACATTTCTCCGATGATCTCGTATGGCTGAAGCCGTGCGTCGACCAGAAGCGCTGGTCCCTCGGCTTGCTTCGCATCAAAGCAGCTTCGGTGCGGCGAGCTTGCATCGAATGTTCCGCGAACAACGTGCGTGCGCGCGATTCTGCTCCAAGTCTGCCGAAACATCTCCTCATGGGGTGATGTCGCCTGTGTCCCGCCTTTGATAATCAACAAGGCGATCTCCTCCGCGAGCGGGCGCCCTGGAAATTGCTGCCGCAGATACTCGAGCAGTAGCGTGCCTCGTTCAAGCGGTGCGAATTGAATGCTGATTGCGCATTCGCTGACTCGCAGCACCTTGTCCTGTCCAAGGACTTCCCGAAGGGATTGAATGAGGTCGTTGTAGGATTGGTGGGATCGTTTCGGAATTACCCAGCATTCCTCGAATCCATCGATGAATCGACGACGGACTGGGTCGTCGTCTACGTATATGCGCTCAAGATCCTTCAAGTTGACACAGTCGATTTGATCACCGCGAAGCATCAGCACCGGGTGATCGAGAAGCGGCTTCAGCGCATCCGCAGATGGTTGCGCCTTGAGCTTGACCTGGATAGCCTCATAAACATCGTGCACAAGCGCGTTGAAGTGACGCAGCGCCTCCGGCTCCTCCTGTTCCTTTCGTTCTGCCAACTCGTGGAGCACGTTCACCAAACGTGGAACGGTGGCCTCGTCTAACGACACAACACCAAGAATGTTCAGCAATTCTCTCGCGGCAGTGAATTCGGCCTTCACGCAAGCGAGGAACGCATATCGGTCAGCTTTTGTCGTTCTGGATTCAAAGGGCAGAAACCACGCTTTGGCCGGTTCTCGCAAACCGTGCGATGTCGGAATGACACTCCAGTTCTCGGCTCGCATTGCATGAACCCATAAGCTTGGTACGGTGCTGCTGTCTTCGCCTCCCCAACGGGAAAGGGTGGTGGTCTGATGAGGCTTGTATCGCTCTGGCCTGCGCAGCATCGCTTCTACAACGACGGGGCGAATTGCCTCAATTTCGAGGCCGTCGACCCAGGCAATCTCCTTAAGGTAGAACTCCTGTCCGCTTTTCGTCTGCGCCTTTCGCTGGCTTATGTTCGACAGATATCGCGACCAGGCTCCGTCCACACAAGAAGTCGGACACCGCAGTCCATCCACGACTGTAAGGTTCGAATAGCTTTGCGCCGTCATGACTTTTAGGGGCCGGTCACTATGGATCACGCGCGGACAGTCCCAGACACCGATCTCCTTCATCAATTGCAGCCACCAGCTCCGGTCGGCGGTCGCGAATAGCTGCAACGCCTTCCGTTCGAACCGGTCCCAAGGCACTAGCTGACTGCCCGGGCGGCTTCCGTAGGCGGTCGTCAAAAGATCGATGTTGGGGTCGTCCAGCCAGCCCTCACCGAGGTATGCATGGTCTGGCTCGACCCAAACCCAACTGTCGCCCTGGCCGCGGACCGGCACCAGCAGCTCGTCGGTTGAGACCCTCTGCCGGGACTTCTGTGGCATGGCCACCAACCAAGCGAGAGCTTGGCGAAGAAGGGCGAGCGCCTTGTCGTTGTCTCCCTTGCGCTCGGCCAGCGCGGGAATCAGCGCGTCGTTGATCAGGTCGGCCTGTCGGGGTCGCCGAACCAGTCCCCCGCCCTGTATGGGGGCAAGTTTTTGTGCGAGCTGAGTGTAGGCTCGCCCCGTGCCGGTTCGCACCTTGATTGCGGAGTCGTCGAAGAATCTCAGTAGCAATGCGACGTCCTCATCGATAGCAGCCAGTTCATCGCCGTCATCATCGACGGCGTGAGGTCGGTCCTTGTCTTCGGTTGCCCGTTCCGACGTGCTTAGTGGAGTAAAGAACACTCGTGAGCTGGGCTTAGAGAGATCGATACCTCCTGTAGGAAGGATAGCCTGCTCATTTAGGTCGTCCGAGTACGTTGAAGTGAACCGCGTCAAGGTCCAGGTAAGGAATCGGTCCCAAAATTCCGGTCCGCGCGAACGATTTTTCAAGGCGGCATGCTCCAGAATCGAAGGAAGGCCTTTCGGGCGGTGTAAATACAACGTGTCGACAGCCTCTGTGTCCTCCGCAAGCCCTTCCAGAATAGCCCTCGCGTTCGCTAGAAGCATTGCATCAGGCAGACAAAACCCATAGGCCTCGATCTGGGGAATGCCGTTTGCGAGAATGTCAAACATCGGCAGGTCTGTTCCCTTCGGCATTCGAAGTTTCTTGGCTTCGATGAATCCCCCATCCGCCGTTAGTACAACGGCTTTGCGTGCCAAACCAACTTGCGCATAGAACGCAGTCGCCAATTCCCCTGTTCGGCGCTCCATTGCGAGCGTGACTAGGCGCCTTTCCGAGGTATCTGAGCGGGTTTTGAGCCTTTCGATAAGTGATTCTGACAACCCCTCAGCCGCGTGGAGGAGCAAGGTGTTATAGGCATTTCCAAAATCGATTGCGGTTCGATCGATCTTGCCGTGAAAATGGGCGCTGACCCAAAGCGGAACACCAGTTTGCACTTGTGTAGGCAGACCGATGCAAAAACGGCCATTGGCCCCCAAAGGGAGGTCAGCGTGATCCGTGTCTTCATTAGATGCGGGAATTGGAAGTGCGACGGCAACCGGAACGCACTCGACGTCCCTCCAATTTTCCTCGGGTAATCGAAGTGCCTGAATTGCGTCCCTGAGCGCATGACGTTCCAGTCTACCTTTCTCGTCATCCTGCGGCTCTCTACCACCCACCATGCGCTCGATCACCCACCAGTCCTGGGTTGCCAGTTGCATGACCGCTTCGGGCTCATCCAGAACGATCCGTTTGCTCGCCGTGCGCTGGCGGGAGACCACAACACCATCAATCAAACTCTCCCGATCGGTTATCTCAGTCTTTGTGAGTTCGGCACCGAAACCTCGAAGCCGATCGATAACATCAATCCTACCTATACCGGGAAGAAAGAGAAATGATGCTGCCGGAGGCATGTTGCCCGTACGTTCCTGATCTCCGCATATCTCGTCAATTGCCAAGTTGATGCGCTCTGATGAAGTTGCCGTCACGTTGAGCGGCAAGACGACAAGAGTCTGCGTGTGGGAGAGTACCTGTTCCGACAAACCGAGCTGCTCAACTCGTTCAATAAGATCCTGGGTATCCAAGCGAAGTGGAAAGGTGAAACCGGCGGCGCGACCCGCCTCGCGAAGAATGACATCGACGGCATCCTCGTTCGGGAATCGCGTTTCGATGGCTTGTCGCCGTTGCACATCGCGCAGCAAGAGCGTTTCTGTGAGAACACGAATCTCGGCCATGAAATCTGGATCTTTGAACGGGCGTCGGACCATGCGAAACGCTATTTCACACTCTTTGGATAAATCGCCGCCAGCCCTAGCACTGAATATCTCGGCCGAATCCGCAACCTGAAATACCGCCTTGAAACCAATGCCCTTGTTACCGATGCAAACGTCGGCCGTCTTGTCGCTCTTGAATATCGAGGTGATGCTGTCGACTTTGTCCTGATCGAAAGGTTGGCCACTGTTTCCGACGGAGATCAAGTTCTCAGTGCGGGTGATCGAAACAAAGGAGTTGATCAGGCCCTGGCGAACCGCCTGATCGTTTGCATTCTGAATCAACTCGATGAGAAATCGCCCTTGATGTTCAGCGCTAATATGTTCAGCAGCATTGGCTATCTGAAGGTAGTAGGGATCGCCGTTGGCAATACCAGCAGTAAGAGTGTCCAATCGACGACGCCAGAGGTCAGAAAGAATATCTTGTGTTTGTGCCGGTTCGGCTAACTCTCTGTACATAGCGTCAATTGAAATCTCTGTGCATATTTACAAATCGTAATGATCACTATTGAAAATCAGGGCATCCCGATTAGTGAGACTCCAGTTGTCCAATAGTAACGATCAGTGCATGCAAGACTAATCGCCCATTTGTTATCGTTGTGCTGGAGGCATTATCCCATCAGATTGGCGCACCTGATGAGCCTATTTTGACCTTTAGGAAGTGCGGCCCCTATAATGACAGCATTCTCATTACCGCATGAATGCTTCGATGTATAAGATTGAATGCCCCGTTACCAAGGTGGTTTCCCCGCTCCATCGACTTGGCCGAACCGCACGAATTGGTAAAGGGAAAAGGTGAATCTTTCGGAATTGCCCTTCCGCTTGTCCTATCGAACAGGACGAGATGATCTCATTCGCGATTTTTTTAACCCCTGCTTGGAGTCCTCCGTACTTTATCGACGAGCGGCCGGCTATTTCACGAGTTATGGACTTGCCTTGGCGGCTCGGGGGGTCGCAAGTCTTGCGGCACGGCGCGGGAAGATGCAGCTCGTCGTCTCGCCTCATCTTGAGCCGGCTGACGTTGAAGCACTATCGGCTGCAACCGAAAATCCGCTTTCCGCACTCAGAGCCATCGCCGCGCGCAGTCTTGCTGACATTGAAGATGCGCTGATTAGCGACAGACTCAACGCCCTGGCTTGGCTTGCCGCATCAGGACTCCTCGAAATCAAGTTGGCGTTAAGGACTGATGCAAAAGGAGGCTACTGTCGGGGGATATTCCACGAGAAGGCGGGTATTTTCAGTGACGACAAAGATAACCACGTGACTTTCGCTGGATCGTCGAATGAAACAGCCGGTGGCTTACTGGAGAATTTCGAAAGCATCAAGGTGTTTTGCTCTTGGAAAGACGGCGAAGGTCGCGTCCAGGAAGAGATCGACAACTTCGAGGCCTTGTGGCAAGACGCAACCCCGGGACTTAAGGTCCTCGATTTTAGCGATGTCAGCAAAGAGCTTTTGGAACGATTTCGTGACCCGACAAAACCTCTGCCGGGTATGGGCCACAAATTGGAACAGCCACTCCCTGAAAGAATATGCTTTGTTCCACCAGCAGGCTTGGATCTTCGCCCTTATCAGAAGGACGCCATCCGCGCATGGAGCCAGAAAGGCGGGCGCGGAATTCTCGCGATGGCTACCGGGTCAGGAAAGACGCTGACTGCGCTTGTTTTAGCGAGCAAGGTGGCGGAAAAGAATCCCTCATTCGTACTGATTGTAATCTGCCCATTCATTAATCTTTGCCGCCAATGGATTAGAGAAATGGCGGCGTTCGGCCTTAATCCAGTTGCCGCGTTTGAAGGGCGCGACCGGTGGCAGACTCTTCTCGATGAAGGCTACCAACGCGTATCAGTCGGGTTGTCGCCAGTACATTCGATCGTGACAACTAATGCAACCTTCATGAGTGAAAGCTTTCAGGCCCGCTTGGAACCGAGGGTTGCTTCCGGTGCGTTCCATCATTTGCTCATCGCGGATGAAGTTCACAATCTTGGCGCACCGGGTATCAAGGCAACTCTGCCTGAGGGCATCACGATGCGTCTAGGTTTGTCTGCGACTCCGGAACGACATCACGATCCTGTAGGTACTCAGACCGTTGTCGACTACTTTGGTGGTGTCGTTTTTCAATACACATTGGATCAAGCGATTGCTGAAGGTCGGCTCTGCCCATACCGATACTATCCGGTGGTCGTCGATCTAACCGAACCCGAGGTGGAGGAGTACATAGATATCTCCACCAAATTGGCTAAGATCATGCCGGGGTTCGACAAGAACGAAGAAATTGAACAAAGCGCCATGCGCTTGTTGATCAAGCGTGCCCGTTTGTTGGGAAGCGCTGCGAACAAAATACCCGCACTTGACAAACTAATTGCATCACTCCCGGAGCGGCCAAACAAAGCCATCTTTTATTGCGGCGATGGAAGAACGACCGACAGTATTACCGATGACGAAGTGCGACAGATTCAAGCAGTGGCTCGCGTGTTGGGAGAGAAGCACGGACTGCGAGTCCGTAATTTCACCTATCGCGAATCGTCACAAGAACGCGAGGAAATCTTGCGTGACCTAACTAGCGGCTTTCTGGATGGCGTTGTTGCCATACGATGCTTGGACGAAGGTATTGATTTGCCAGACTTACGGATGGGCTTCCTGTTAGCAAGCTCGACCAATCCAAGGCAGTTCATACAGCGCAGGGGAAGGTTGCTCCGAAATTCACCGGGAAAATCGCGAGCGGCCATTTATGACTTTATCGTTGCTCCGCCCGATTTTGGGGGGCGCCAAGACGATCAAGCCTTCAATATGGAGCGCAGATTTTTCCAGAAGGAATTAACTCGGATCGTGGAATTTTGTCGGATGGCTGAAAATGGACCTGAAGCCATGCTTACGCTCCGAGAATTGCGAAAACATTACAACTTGATCGCGAGCTAGAAATCTTGTTTAATAAATCAGTGCTTGAATTAAACCAGCCCGAGGGAGCAGTGCTTTTCAATCTGACCGCGTTTCCTTCGGGCTCGGATGCAGTCCTACAAAGGATATCCACTGGGCAACCAGGAATCTACGCTTGGTTTCGATCATTCCAGTTTCGCGAAAGCCCTGAAGAGTTTGCTGAAGATCTCCTGTCTGCAGTTGCTTCGCCAAAGTTTCAGACTCGCACCGGTACGCTTGCACCGTATTATGAAGTCGCCCTTCGCTCTAAGAACTCGATGCCAGAATCGAAAGAGAAGGCTCTCCGTAATGCATTGATGAATGACGATTTCAATGCCGCAGTGAGATTCTCTCTTGAATGGTCAATGTTATTACAAGCGCCTCTATACGTAGGCAAATCCGTAAATCTCAAAGCTCGTATCGCGCAGCATCTGAGAGCTGGAAGTACGCTGCGGGGGCGGTTGTTCGAAGCAGGGATAGACATCGAAAAATGTCACCTTTTAATTGTACCTTTGCCTGATTCAAATGAAGCCCCTGCCGCAGGGGACGCTGATAAGTTACTAAGAGTCGAATCCGAAATGGCTCACGAACTAATTCTGGAAGAAGTCTTTTCAAGACTATTCAACCCCTCCTTTACCATCCGCCTAGGATAATAAGATGAATCTCGTTCCTCCCGTTGTCGATACTCAATCAGATATTCGAAATTACAACGTTCCAGTTTACGGAATTAGAGGTGAGTTTTCTTTATCCTCTACCGTAAAGGTCCCTT
>JFJP01037653.1_pt1 | contig 24680 bp, 27 predicted proteins | sample 431651 | NCBI WGS metagenome assembly JFJP01 (sample SAMN02602958, study PRJNA72255) | Microbial mat metagenome, whole genome shotgun sequencing project. | biome: fresh water; feature: sink hole; material: water; isolation source: purple microbial (photo- and chemosynthetic) mats found in...
CTGTGTCTCACGACATGATTAGCACATAGGATGTGAACTCGGTTGAGCCTAGGTCTGTGCTGTTGAAGATCAAGTGACAGCCGTTGAATATCCTCGAGATACTCAATTGACTGTCATTCCTTGTGGGGGTTGTTCCCCTTTCTCACTGAGGAGGGGTACCTTGGTGAGGATAGTTTCACTTGGTCATACATACGACAATAAAATTATTTTTCAAAAAGTTTCGCGCAGTCATGCATATTGCCTATTTTTTTACTTCAACAAAATTTTTTATAGTTTCGCTTGGTCACGTAAATTTTCAACAAATTTTTTAGTTTCGCCTTGTTATATATACTGAAATAAAATTATTTTTAAAAAATTTTACTTATTTTGCATTTTTATTGAAAAATAATTCATTTTGAAGCAAACATTATTAATGTATATACGTTATAGTATATGACTTCAGTACCTTCCTAGGGCTGACCACCATGAGGGCGTGAGCGGATTGGTTAGACATCGGATTACTTATCACAGTAAATATGCACATGGATGCATATTGTATATGGTATGGTTTTCTCCGGTAGAGTCAAAAGAAATTTAGTATTATTCAAATGCAGCCTGTTATATTTGATTTAAAACAATATAGCTAACGAGGGGAGAGTGGGATTGGCTGATGGGTGTACCGTAATAGGGACGTACAGATTTGAATAAGAATAATTTTGAAATACCATGCAGAAGATGGTCCTGCCGCAAGGGGATTGCTGTGTTTAATTATGAAGAAATACGTATTATATGTTAATAAATGTTCTTAAGCTTCCTATAATGTTACATGATAACAGAGGAGATGTAGCTATGTTTAATAAGTTCGGAAATAGAGTATCGACTGGATATGATGATATTGAAGGTGATTATGTAAAAATATCACTATCAAGACTCGACAATGCCAATCTCATATGCGTAGAAAATAAGGAGTGCGAAGCTGATGGCATTTTCGTGCTTAAAACAAAAGATGGCTTACTTAAGAAGATAAAGCTATATATCAATGGAGATAGGGCTGGCTACGCATATATAGAATCAAAATATTTATTCGGAATATTGGGGTAGATGCAAACAATTTTTAATTAATTACGTTTATATATATAGAAACAGTATGTACAGATATATAAAGTGCGAGCACTGTGGAAACTACCATAACCCAGAGTTTATGTGTAATGAGAGAAAATACTATCTCACAAGATTGATAGTTAATAATACAAAAAGCTTTTAATAAATAAAAAATGGAAGATATAAATAACAATGAAGGGGTATTAGAAGTACCTAGCGTCAAAGAGCAATTAAATGAAATTGAAAACGTTGACGAAACGGTGTTGGCTGAATTTGTTTCAAGTAAGATTAAGTACGAGTTCGCAAAGAGCTTCTTAGTCAAACAATTAGAACCAACTATGGTTGAGAAAGAGATCGACATCCCAGTTCCAAACGGAGAATTTGATGAAGATGGGAATGAATTAACTGATATGAAAAAAGAGACCACGAAGATCGTATCCGTCCTTAGAGTAGGTGTTGTTTTGAAAGTTCCAACATCTCTACAGAAAATAGGTGATGAAACATATAAAATTGGAGATAAGGTTGTATATAGGAACCTAAGAGCCACTGATTTTGATTTGGTTCCTGGTTCTGCACTAGTAGATCCATTTGATGTAATTTGCAAGGAGGTATAAATGATCGGTAATGTCTTGCATATATGGACGGATGGAGCCTGCTCTGGAAATCCAGGACCAGGTGGATATTCTGCAGTTATAATGCATGATGGCAAGGTTGAATTCTCATCTGGATATAGCGAATATACTACAAATAATAGAATGGAGCTGGCTGGATTCCTAGAAGGAATAATGATGGCTATAAGTGGGATCAAATCCGGTTATATGCACACCGTAATTCATACAGATTCTAAATATATAGAAAATGCTATTAACTGTGGATGGTTGAAGAACTGGGCTAAAAGTGGATTCGCCAAAATAAAGAATCCTGAGATTTGGGAAAATATATACTACCTACTTGGAAAAAGGGATAACGTAACTGTAGAATGGTGCAAAGGTCATGCTGGTATTATAGGAAACGAAACAGCAGACAGACTAGCAACGGAAGCTATGGAAGTAAAAAGAACAAGTAAGGGTTTTATAGAAATTTAGGAAGTTTGTTTTAGAATTGAGGATTTAGGGGTGTCTCCCTGAGTCCTCTTTTTTTTGCATAAATATTAAAATAATTGTATTATTAATACAACAATATTTAATAATATACGTTTATATATATAGAAGTTTAATTATAAAAATAATAAAAATGGGCAAATTAACTGATTTGAAGTTGGTGGAAATTACAAAAGAAGCTATGGGGTACAAAGAGAATGCTCCTTCATGCCTTGGATGTCAGTTCAATAAAGAACTAGAAGATCTGCATATAGATAGGTCGTGGTATAATGTATGTACGTATAGTAATATATGTAATTTCAGAATATCAGCATCAGGGCATTGCAATAACTTTAAACAAAAATAATAAAATAAAAATGAATAATATTAAAACAGTAGAGGTAATAAAAGCATTACCAGGATTAGAAGTTGGGGATACATTAACAAGATTAAATGCAGATTCGAATTTTGAATTGAAAGTTGAAACAGTGACAGACACTTATACTGCAAAAAGAATCATCTCTATCTCAGAATCTTTATTAAATAAAGATGAGTTTAAAGCAGTAGAATGGTTCAATCCAATCAAAACAAATAAACAACGCATTACTGAACTAGAACAAGAAAATGCGAATCTTAGAGACAAGATAGTTGCTTCAATTGAAAGGGAATGTATCGAGCTAAAAAAAGAAGAGCAATTGGATACTGTCTTAAAAAGAATTGATACAAAAATTGTAGATTATACAAAAGAATCTTCTATTATCGAGAAAAAACTAGACAGCAATAGGTACTCTCAAGACTACGAAGAGTATGCAATGGAAGCATTGACTGTATATAGAAATATGATAACATTGTTAGAGGAGCTTAAAAAATAATGAATACTCTAGCAAAGACAGTGAGACCGTCTGAGCTTAGTATTGAGTTTTTAAAATCATTGAATGGTCTAATGAATTTATCGGGCAGGGAACTAGAGTTGCTATCCGTATTCTTAGACCTTCAAATGGAGATAAAAAAAAGAAAGCTAAAGGTTAATATAGATTCAACAAGTCATAGAAAACTAATAATGACTATGACTAATATAACAAGAGAAAATCTCAGTAGGTATATAAAGAAATATAAGGATAGAGGTATATTTGTTAGATATGACAATATATTAGCTGTAAATAAGGTACTAGTACCTGATGTTATAGCAAACAAACAAGTTCAAATAGCTATCGTATTAAAGATAAAAAGCAATGACAATATATAGAGAAAATGAAAACGGAGAATATGCGCCATATAAATTAATGAATATAGTAAAAGATAATTCAGGATATGGTCATACCTCACGAAATAACACAAACACAGAATGGCTAAGCCGAAGGACGATATATATCAAAAGATTGGCGTCAAATATAATTTACACAAAAGTGTTGTTGAGACTATTGTAAAAAGCCAATTTCATTTCCTTAGAGATGTTATCGGGGACTTGGATGATGAGCGAGATATAATGCTACCACTTATAGGAAAATTTAAATACAAAATAGGCTTAAAAGGCAAAAAAAGAGAATTAGGTGATGCTAGAAATAAAAGATACTCAGAGAGATTTGATAATAGATATAAATCAGGAAACAAAAAGGATGAAGATGGAGGACTATTGCAAGGTCGTGAGGACTCTTCCGTCATCGAGTGTAGTTAATTTTGATAATACATATAATAAACTTAGAAGAAACAATGAGCTTGGTAGTAGCATATCTATCGACATGCTTGGCAATATTCTTATTAGACAATAAAAGATACATAAAAAGAGATGATAGTAAAAATAGAAAAGAGACACGAAAAAGCAGTGATTCCAATGTATGGTACAGATGGATCTGCAGGAATGGATTTAACAGCAGTAGAAATTGGTATAGAACATTCTAAAGACGGAGTGCCTACACTAGTATACTCAACAGGTCTTTCTATAGAAATCCCCGAAGGGTATGTAGGATTAATCTTCCCAAGATCCTCTATATCTAAAATGTCGCTAGTTCAAACAAACTGTGTAGGAGTAATTGACTCAGACTACAGAGGGGTAGTTACAGTTAAATACAAAGTAAATACAAATACTACTCCTGTGATATATACAGAGGGAGAGCGATTTGCTCAATTAATAATAATGCCATATCCGAAAATTGAATTTGAGGTATCAGAAAAGCTATCTGAAACTGAAAGAGGAGAAGGTGGTTATGGAAGTACAGATAATAAAGAACAAGATGCAAGCAAGCCAGAAGAAAGTACTGAGATCGCAGCTTAGTAGTAATCCAGAGGATTACAAGGATATGCCTCTAGATGAGGCTATGGAATTATTGGAGCCAGTAAAAGAAGAGCCAAAGTTTGGAACCAAAGAATGGTTCGAACAACAAGTATGGACAAAGGCATTTAGAAAACAGTTTGGGCTTAAGCTTATTCCATTCAAGAGAAGCAAAAAGAAGCAGGGTAGAAATACTTTATGTGAATGTGGTAGTGAAATTAAATACAAGAGATGTTGCGGTAAATAATGAATAAGATAGGAGATATAGTTGGAGGTAAAGTAGTTCTTAGTGCAGACACATTGCTCATACCATGCTTTAAGAGGATATGGGAATCAACAGAAGATAAGGCGTACGCACATAATCAAATAGCTTATATAATATTTAAACACTACCATGACAGTCCATATGCATCAATCTATATAGAAGATAGAGAACGTATTCTTAGGAAAGAGTTGTTCTCTGAAGACTGGGAGCCAAGCGATCTAATAAAAGAAGCAGAGGCGATGTATTTGGAATTCACCGACACATTGAATTTAAAATTACTTAGAGCCTTCAGACGCAAATTAGAAGTTATATCTAAATACCTGGATGAGCCAATGGAGTACATGGATATGAAATTGGTAAAGGAAATATTGGCGTCTGCAGGAATGATTGACAAGACAGTTAAAGCAATAGATTCACTAGAGAAGCAAGTTAGAAAAGAAGAGCTTGAGTCTAGCTCAGTTAGAGGCGGGTCTGAGATAGGGCACTTTGAATTACCAAAGAAAAGATAATATGAGGATAGTAGATACGATAAGAGTTAGAGACAGAGTATTAATTGTAGATGAGGATGACTTCTCCAGTCAAAGGTGGTTTCAATTATGTGGAAATAGATTTGAGTCGGTATTTCTTCCAGCTTCAATAAAAACACATAGAAATTACGAAAAGATATTATCCATTATAACTCCTCTAGTAACCGTTAATGGAGAAAAAGGAAATATATATTATTATGGAGATTAACTTAATATTATCGGAAGACTGGATCAATGCGTCAAATGAACTTAGAGAATATACAAGACAAATTACAAAATATGGTTTTTATAAAGGGTTCGATACCAAGCAGCAAGAACAGCAAGGTAGCAACAAGCAAGGGAGTGTTTCACTCAAAGACAGTGGGAAAGTTCTTAAGGGAAATGGGTATTCAACATTACTCGGTATCAAAGAAAGAAGTGACCTACTACAAGACAAAGCCATGCGTGTTTCCGGTAAAAGAACTCAAGGAATTGGTCCAGCTTTACTGGCAATCGAAGACAGAGTATCCGGTAAAGTTTGGAATACACTTCGTAAGGCAAACCAAATCTAAGTTCGACTTTCATAATATCTGTCAAATCATATTCGATTTAATGGTAGCATTTGACATAATTGAGGATGATAATATGGACTGCGTACTACCTTTCCCAATGCAGATAGATGGTAAATGGTATTCAGTAGATAAGAATAACCCAGGTGTATATATATCTATATTAGAGTAGACTGTTGTAAGATATTGAACACTACAAAAACAAATTAAATAACAATGCGTTATTACAAATATATTAATAATTAATAATATGAAAAATAAACAAACAAAGGAGACTGCTAAAGAAGCATTGACTCCAGTAGAAAAGACAGTAGAGCTAATACAAGAAGCTCCTGCAAAAGCAAAACGCAAACATTATCACAAACCTAAAGCTAAAGTTGCAGTCGTAGTTGAAACTCCTGTAATTGAAGTTGTAGTAGAAGTAAAGAAAACATGGTTCCAAACTGCGTTTCCTAAATTATCTGCTTGGTTAAATAAATAACACAAAACAATATGATAGATTTCGAAAGAAGGGTTTTAAATTCTCAGAAATTTCGTCAGGCTGCTATCCGATTTCAGGATAGCGGCTTTTATTGTTCTGCACCAGTAGGGTCATCCGAGTATTTAAAGTACTGGGAAGGAGAAGAAGCTAGATGTATTGATGGATATACAGCGGACGATGGCGATTGGATAAGTGGATATAATTATTGGTATTTAAATTACTGCCCAATATTAAGGCTTGTAGAGGTTGAGTATAAAGATAGACATGGCGTCATGAGAAAGAAGAGGGAGAAGACTAGAGAGTTTCCGGATTTTTATGATTACGACTATTATTATTTTTCAGGAATACAAGAAGCAGAGGATGAGGGCAAGCACATGGTTGTGTTAAAGGCGCGTGGTAAGGGCTATTCGTTTAAAGGTAGTTCTATGCTTGTTAGAAACTATTATCTCATACCAGAGTCTAAATCATATGCAATTGCATCAGAGACAGAATATTTAGTTCGCGATGGACTCATAACAAAAGCATGGGATTTAATGGACTTTATAGATGAGCATACCGCCTGGTCAAAGAAACGTCAAGCTGTTAGTACTAAGATGCATAGAAGAGCATCAATTGTAACAACAGATGAAATGGGCAACAGAATTGAGGTTGGTTATAAATCTGAGATAATTGGAGTAACACTTAAAAACGACCCTAACCGCGCCCGTGGTAAACGCGGAAAACTCATACTATGGGAGGAGGCTGGATCATTCAAGGATATTCTGCAAGCATGGCAAATTGCTAGGCCTTCTGTAGAAGAAGATGGTGTTGCGTATGGCTTGATGGTTGCATTTGGGACTGGCGGTGATGATTCAAGTAGGTTCGACGGACTCAAGGAAATGTTTTACAATCCTAAGGGGTATAATGTAAAATCATTTAATAATGCATGGGATGAGGGTGCAGATGGGAATGAATGCGCTTTCTTTGTTCCAGTGTATGCAAATATGTCTGTTCTCGATAAGGATGGTAATAGATGCTACATGGATAATAATGGTAATACATTTAAAGATAAGGCTATAGCATACGCAATGAGCGAAAGAGAGAAGGTTATCGAAGGATCATCTGACTCTAGAGCAATAGATAGATATTCTGCCGAAAATCCAGTAACACCGCAAGAAGCCTGCTTAGAATTAACTGGAAATATATTTCCAAAAAAAGAGTTGATGACTCAATTATCTCTTATTAGATCCAATAGGAAACTTCAATCCCATAAGCAGGTTGGGGATCTAGTATATATAAACGGCGTACTAACATGGCAAATAAAAAAGGGCGGAGATATAGCCAAGTACCCATTAGGAAAGAATGATGCTACAACTGGTTCTATAGTAATATGGGAGCACCCAGTTAAAGATTCGCCACATGGATTATATATAGCTGGCTGTCTAACTCCAGGGGAGAAGGTTCTGACAAACAATGGACTTAAGAACGTAGAATTAGTAGATCATAATGATCAATTAATAAATGAAAAAGGAGAAACTGTTAAGATAAAGGTATTCCAAAAAAGACACAAAGAAAATCACGATACATATAGGGTAACCCCATACGGATCTTATAGAGGTACCAATTTTACAGAGGAGCATCCAATTTTAATAGAAGATCAATTTATAGAAGCAAAATATTTAAAAACTGGAGATAGACTAAAAATACCGAATAAATACGGATCATATACAGAAGAATATGTATCAAAGATATATAAATATCTGGGAGCTTATGTAGACCCAGATAATAATCTATTTTGGTGGTTTATAGGAGTCTGGCTTGGAGATGGGTTTAATAATAGAAATGGTAATTCTCATGATATATATGTTGCTTTTGGAATAGATCAAACAGAAAGTGCAATCCAATTTGATAATGTAATTGAAAAACTTTTCAATAGAAAGACGATTCATTGTAAGACAAATGGTGGAAATACAAGAAGATTTACACATAAGCCACTATTTGATTTACTAGAAAAAGAATTTGGAAAGTATTCATACGGCAAAAGAATTCCAGAGTGGGCTAAGCTATCTAGAGATGAATTAAGAAAATACATGATATCTGGATATTTAGATTCAGATGGAAGCGCATACTATGATAGAGGAAAATTAAGAGTTAACTTTACAAGTATAAATCTGGAGTTACTTGAATCAATACAAGATATACTATTTTCTACTGGAATATCAAATACCATAACTAGACACAGTAAAAAATCTATATCTATATTTAATAACAAAGAATATATAAGCAAGGAGTCATATAGACTATCAGTAGCAAGATCATCTATTAAAAAGATAGTGCCAATTGGAATAGAATCTATTATTTCTAGCAATAAGATAAATAGAATAATAAGAGAACAGGTAGACTCAACTATTGGGAGCTCAAAAAGAGTATTATTATCTGAATGCGGAAAATATATATATATTCCTATAGTGAAGATAGATAGATCAAAATATACTGGAACTGTATATAATTTTGAATGTGATACACACACTTATATGTGTAGAAATATCGTCACACATAATTGTGACCCGTTAACTTAGCGGTGCGACATACGTCGTAAGAATTGAGCAAAATCGGTGAAAGTCTCTAGTAGAAAACACCGAGGTAAACAATTAGATTTCGAAAGGCTAATTGTCACCGTAACGCGTAGCAGATGAATAAATATAATTCTGCCAAGAGTGCTCAACAATAATCAATATTGATAATGTACGCTGGACTGGGTATGAAGCAACATACTATAATGCGGGGTGACCCCCAGAAGATAGGATAAAAAGCCTATCGATAACACAATCGACGACCATGATAAGGCTGGAACTAATTCATTAGGATCAACATTTATATATAAAAGATTCCAGAGCTTTGAAGAGTACTATGACGTTATTGTGGCAGAGTATACAGGAAGGCCCGATAGAGCTGAAGACTACTATGAGAACGTTAGGAGTTTATTGTTGTATTATAACGCTAAATTATTATACGAGAACGAAAGAAAGGGTATATTTCCATATTTTACACAAAAGCATTCAGACTATTTGCTGGCAGATCAGCCGGATATAATAAATGATATCATAGGAAGATCTACTGTACAGAGGAGAAAAGGCATCCATATGACTACTCAGATCATAGATTATTCTGAGGGATTAATTAAAGAGTGGTTGAATGAAGAGTATGCTCCTGGATTTAAAAACCTGACCAGAATATTGTCTGAGCCATTGATAGAAGAACTAATACAATACAACGACAAAGGTAATTTCGATAGAGTTAGAGCCCTACAGTGTTTAATGATATTTAGAGAGCAATTACACAACTTGCATGTAAAAAAGAAAGAGCAAGAAATAAGAAACAAAAACCTTTTTGATAAGCCACTATTCTCTAATTCTTGGTCTGAGACTTCAAGTTTAAAATCACAAGATAGAGGCTTACTTAACCTATAACAACATGAAATATCAAAACTCAGTATTCCCAATACAGAAACTTCCGTACAAACAAAAAGGAAAGGACTGGCAAAAACAATGTGTAGACTATATAATAGGAATGGGCGATGTTACCCCGGCCGGTCTAGACTCGTCTCCATATGAAGAGATGAAGGTTAACTATGACTTATACAATAGTATATTCAGCGAGAAGGACTTAAAATACGTAACAGACCCGTTTAAACAAGACGATGGGTTTCCAGCTACTCCACAAAACTTTAACATAATAAAGCCAAAGATAGACTTACTACTAGGAGAAGAGACTAAGATGCCATTTAATTTTAGAGTCATAAGAACTAGCCAGGATGCAACATCACAAGCTCAAGAGCAATTAAAGCAGATGGTATATGATTATCTGATGCAAGAGATCACGGCATCTATGGATGAGGGAGAAGCCGCATTATATGAAGAAAGACTAGCATCGGGAGAAATAGCACCACCAGAAAGTCTTGGAGATTTTATGTCAAAAGACTACAAGGATCTATCTGAATCTACAGCATATCACTCGCTTAACTATCTGAAAGAGAAACTTGATTTAAATCATAAATTTTCATCCGGGTTCAAAGATGCTTTAATAGCAGGGAAAGAAGTATACTATAATGGTATATTAAATGGAGAGCCTAGCCTAGAAAAAGTCAATCCAATGTATTTTGCGAATGACAGTTCTCCGGACTTAGAGTTTATAGAAGATGGAGACTGGGCTGTAAGAAAGATGCGAATGTCATATACTGAAATATATGATAGACTGTATGATAAGATGACAGATGATGATCTGAACGAACTACTAGAGATGGTAGGAGAAGGTACTAGCTCAAATAAATATGGAGCTCAACTTCCATCAGGTATGGATTATATGCATACAAAAATGAAGACAGTTGCTGGACTCGGCAATGATGATATAAATAACTCTACAGTATTGAATCTATGGCATGCAACATGGAAGTCGTTTGTAAAGATCGGGTTTGTAACTATAGAAGACGAGTCTGGGCAAGTGCAAAGCATTAGGGTATCTGAAGATTATATGCCGATAGGAAATGAACTATCAATAGAATGGAAATGGGCCATAGAAGTGTGGGAGGGATATAGAATAGGAGATGATCTTTATGTTGGGTGTCAACCACTTGATTATCAATATATATCTGCAGATGAAATTAATTCGCAAAAACTTCCTTACACTGGGGTCATATATAATAACTCAAACTCACCATCGAAGTCGCTTGTATCTATATTAAAACCACTCCAGTATATGTACATCATTATATGGTATAGACTTGAATTAGCGCTAGCTAGAGACAAGGGCAAAGTCATAACGATGGATATAACTCAGATACCAAAATCAATGAATATAGATCCAGCAAAATGGATGCATTATTTGTCTTCTATTGGAGTCAATTTCATCAATCCATACGAAGAAGGCTGGGATATTCCAGGAAGAGAAGGAGGAAAGAGCAGTCAGTTTAATCAGATAGCAGCATTAGACCTTACTATGGCTAATGTGATTGGGCAATATATAGATATATTATCTAAGATAGAAGATATGGCTGGCGAGTTATCTGGTGTGAATAGACAAAGACAAGGATCTATATCGAATAGAGAATTAGTTGGAGCTGTCGAGCGATCGGTGATTCAGTCGTCATTAGTGACTGAGCCAATCGTATGGTTGCATAATCAATGCAAGAAGAATACACTTAAAATGCTTCTTAATACGGCAAAAGCGGCTTGGGCTAACTCTGGAAGGACACACCTGCAATATCTACTGAATGACGCTACAAGAGCATTTCTAAAACTATCAGAAGGATTCTTATATGAGGATCATGATATATTTACTACAGACTCTTCTAGGGAATTACAGATGCTAGAGTCTATAAAATCTCTATATCAACCAGCTATGCAAAATGGAGCAGGACTTCTTGATATCGCAGAGATAATGACTAAGGATAGTATAACAGAGATAAAATCAAAACTGTCTGAAATAGAGAAAATGCGAGCAGAACAACAACAAGCTGCTGCTGAAGCTGATAATCAACGTCAAGCTCAACTTATACAGATGCAGAATGAAGTCAAACAACAAGAACTGCAGCTTAAGCAAGCAGAGATGGATCTCGATAAGTATAAGATCGACATGGATAATCAAACTCGAATAGCGGTCGCTGAACTACAAGCTTACAGGGGCGCTCAAGACATGGATCAAAACAGCAATGGAATTCCTGACCCAATGGAAATAGCAGATCTATCTCTAAGAAGAAATCAATTAGAATCCGATGCATTTGATAAGCAAGTACAAGCTATGCAAAAACAAAGGGACTCTGATATAAAAATGAAAATGGAGGGGAAGAAGATTGATGCTCAAAAAGAAATAGAAGATAAACGAATCAATCTAGAAAGGGATAAAATTAAAGCCCAAGAGAAGTTGCAGAAGATGAAAGATGAAGCAGCAATGAGTAGAGAGAAATTAAAGGCAAAAACAGCATTAAAAAATAAAACAAGCGCAGGGGTATAATGAGCAATTTTATAGAACTATCAGAAGGAACTCTCGTCAATTTAGATAATGTAACTAAGATCACAAAGAATAGCGCAAAGAATGGAGGTACTCCAATGTTGATGATTTCATATATAGACTGTGTTGGATGCCCGGTGGCATACAAAGAGCACAAGGATATGTTTGCCGACTATAATAAGATCAAATCAAACAGAACTAAATAAACTAATTATAAGCCATTCTAAGGCACTTTAATCTTAATTGATATAAATGTATCATTAATAAAAGATAATGCCTTAGAGGGCTTTAAAATAGCCTCTACATCGATTCTATTGGCTATAACACAACATACAAAACAAACTACAATTATAATAATATAATTATGAAAAATAATAATACATTAGGAGGATTCTCTGCACTATTTGATGAAATGGGATTGAATGAGCCTCTAAAAGAAATGAAAGGCGTTGAAATCATCACAGATCCAAACGACCCTGACAGTAGAGATACCGAGCCAATCAATATGGATGACGATGATATTGATGATGATATCACGCCAGATTTAACTGATGATGATATTGATGATGATAAGAAATCAAAAGCAGATGTTAATGACGACGATACTGATGATGCTGCAGATATCGATGATGCAGAAGTGGAGCAGGTATCAGCCCTATTTGATGCACTATCTGAGAAAATTGGATGGGGATCAGTAGATGATGAAGAAAAACCAAAATCATTAGAGGGGTTAATAGAATACATGAAGGAGGCTGTAGAAGAGAGCTCTAAACCATCATATGCTAATGATGAAGTTGCAGCCATTGATGAGTTCGTTAGGAATGGAGGAAAACTATCTGACTATATGTCTGTAGCTGCTGGAGAAGTAGATTACAATGAGATAGATTTAGATAAGGTGGAAAACCAAAGACTGGTTCTGTCTGAATTCTTAAAAGAAAAAGGCTTCTCTGACTCACAAATAAAAAGAAAAATAGATAAATACGAAGATGCAGATATTCTTGAAGATGAAGCCTCTGATGCTATAGATTCACTTATCGAGATAAAAGAAGAAAGGCGCAAAGAGCTATTGGAGCAGCAGAAAATAAAGAATACAGCGGACATAGAGGCCCAACAAAAGTTTTACTCGAACGTTGTCAATGAAATAGAGGCGTTATCAGATATACGAGGGATTAAGGTTCCGAAAGAAGATAAGAAACATTTAATGGAATATCTTTTTAAAGTAGAATCAGATGGGAAAACTAGATATCAGAAAGACTATTCTAAGTCAACTAAGAACTTAATAGAGTCTGCATATTTTACAATGAAGGGCGATAAATTAATCGACAGCGCTAAAAGAGCTGGAGAGACGTCTTCTGTGGATAGGCTTAGGAGATCGCTAACATCTAATAAAGTTGGCGGATCGAAACAATCTATCGGTACTGGATCGCCATCACCACTATGGTCTATAGCCTCAAAACAACTTTTAAATAGACCCAAATAAAAAAAATAAGACTTAATTTTATATATGGAAAACGGAATTTTAAACAACCTGCAACTATACCGCGGAAAAAGATTTAGTGACTTGGTTGACGAAAACATGCTATCTAATGCATTGTTAACAAAACCTCACGAAGTAGCGAGTGTAGTATCTTACGTATTCGGTGCGAAAGATCAAGGTTCTATGCTTGACTTCTTGACTGGAGGTATGGGCAAAACAATGATGATTGATCAAAGAGAATTTAGATGGTCAGTAATGATCGACTCTGATCGCGCAGTGACAATTAGATCTGCAAAAGCAAATGGTGCTACACCAAATGACTCTTCAAATAAAGCTGGTATTGGTAATTCGCCAATTCAACTATGGGTTGAAGATAAATGGTTTGGACCAGGTGCTATCATCGAATTAGATGACAAAGAATATCAATTACGCGTATCTGGCGCCCCATACCAAGATGGTAACGAATGGGTTTACACCTGTTTTATTGCTGATGGACAAGCAACTTCTTATGTTCCTGCTGAATTTTTAGCTGCTGGAGCTCAAGTTTCTCGTTTAGGTTCTGCCTACGAAGAATACTCAGAAGAAGCTGATATCATCAACTATAGCACTCATGTTAAATTGCGCAATCACTTGACTACAGTTCGCTTGTCTTACGACATCACCGGATCTGCATATTCTACAGTATTGGCAATTTCATTGAAAGATCCTAAAACTGGAAAAACATCATACCTTTGGTCTGACTTCCAGGAGTGGAAAGCTATGAGAGAATGGTACAAACGTCTAGAAAGACAATTGGTATACTCTAAATATAATGCAAATCAAGACGGCACAACTGACTTGATGGGTACAAACGGTAGACCTGTATATATCGGTGCTGGATTGTTGCAACAAATTGCTCCATCTAATCGTCGTTATTATACCGAGTTGACTGCAGACTTATTGGAAGATTTCTTATTCGACATGTCATACAATATGCTTGGAGCTGGCGAACGTAAGTTTGTTGCATTCACAGGCGAGATGGGTATGCGTGAATTCGATAGAGTATTGAAAGAAAAAGTAGCAGCATTTACTACTGTAGACACTAAATTTATTACAGGTTCTGGTCAAGAATTAGTCCTAGGTGGTCAATTTACTACTTATAGAATGACCAATGGTATTGAGCTTACAGTTAAACATCTTCCATTATACGATGATTTAATTCACAATCGTAAACTTCACCCAATTTCAGGAAAACCACTTGAATCTTATAGATTCACATTCCTTGATTTCGGTGTTCGTGATGGTGAGGCTAACATCGTTAAAGTTGTACGTAAAGAACGTGAATTCGTTCAATGGTATACTGGTGGTTCTGTAGCTCCTGGCGCTGGATATGCTAAATCAATAAGCACATTGCGCTCTAATGCAAAAGACGGATACTCTGTTCACTTCTTAGGAGAAGTAGGTATTATGGTTCGCGATCCACGCTCTTGTGGTGAGTTGATCATGGATACTGCCGCCTAATAAAAAAAATGTGTGTAGTGGTTGGTTCTGCTACACACAACTAGTATAAATAATTATACTTACAATTAATGTAAATGAAAATTATATGTTATTCACACTGAAACATAAGAAAAAAGATCCATGGTCTGGTATAACCAAGTACAAAGGATCGTTCGACTATATATCACCCCTATTAACAAGATCTGGTAATGCACACACTGGATTAGCGCAAGAGGATGCTGATAGACTTGAAAAGTCGCTGGGATTAGAGCCAGGAACGCTTGCTCCATTTAGTAAATATTGGGCAACATTTGCAGTCAAACTGTCTAGCGTAGATATAGAATTAGATACGAGTAGGCCTTGGGATGAACTGCAATATTTATTTTTATCAAATCACAAGAAAGTTGCCAATGGTCTTAATGATACAAAACCAGGGACTGACTTCGTATTGATAAACAAAGAATCAGAAGCGTCTGAATCAAATAGAATAAACAAACGAAGAAGAGAGGCCATTAGAGAGTTCGATAAAATGAACTTAGATCAAATGCGTCAATGCTTGAGACTGTATGGTTATAAATCAGAATCAATGTCAAACGAGCTAGTTGAAAACAAACTATTTGAAAATGTAGAGAAAGACCCAGATAAATTTTTCGACAAGTGGGTTAATAATAAAACAAAGGCAACCGAGGTACTGGTTGAAGCTGCTATATCAAAAAATATTATACGAAAAAATAAAAATGTATATTATTACGGAACCGATATTATTGGTACATCACTAAGTGATGCCGTGGCACATCTAGACAGTAAAACAAATCAGGATATTAGGATTGCTATAATCGAAGAGATTGAAAGTAAAAGATAATTAAATGACACTATCAGAGTTACATAGAAATTTCAAGCTAGAATTGGATAAGCCGCCAATTAGTGCATACCCATCCTTTCTTGAAGAGGAAATAGACTATTGGATTAATACCGCAATACTTAGAACGATAAAGACAAGGTATTCTGGATTGAATGCTCATCAAAAAGGGTTTCAGCAGGATCAGAAAAGGACTGACGATCTTAGAATGGCAACAAAGGTATATGACTACACTGTGAAGATATTCTCATCTGGAACGAAGTACTATGTTAAAGATATAATTCTTGGCCCTGATGGAGATTACTATATATCAGATGTTGAGCATACAGCTTCAGATTTAAGCTTGCTTAGAAAGATAACAAATTACCCGGGATCACTTGATCTTGAATTCCCATCGGACTATATGATATTAGTCGGTGAAACTGTCAATATATATTCAAATGATTCTTGTTGGCCTAAAATATCTGGCACCCCTAAAAGAAAGAGAGGGAATATACTTGAGGCAACGATAGAGAATATAGATAGTCAACTTGAGAATTCATTGTCAGAGCACAGACTTCATGGGAATAGGGCAAAGCCAATCAGAGTTATATCTGAGAACAAAATCAAGGTGTTTACAGATGGATCGTATTTTATAGATAAATATTCTATTGAGTATATACATATGCCAGAAAAATTGGATTGGTATAATTATGTAGAGTATGAAGAGGCCGATGCAATTCCAAACGGTACAAGAATATTTCTAGATGGATTTCATTATATATGTAAATATAATAAACCAGCACTTGATCCTATAGACAAAACAAAATTAGAGCTAATTCACGAAACTGCTGTTCCAGACCATTTATGGGATGAAGTGGTAGTACTGGCGGTTAGATTAGCACTTCAAAATATATCCGAGCCAAGGTATCAAACCTATAGCCAGGAATCACAATTTGTAGAATAAGATCTACAAAAATACTCAGTTTAGCTCAGACGTGGAAATCGAAACGAAAGTAGAATGACTAGACAAAAGGAAAAACTGAGGCCAAGTTTAACCAAACAAAAAAAATAAATATGTTACAAAAACCAAATACAGTATTCGTTTCTACAGGAACTGATGCTGATGGAGCCGCTCCTGCGGTTGGAAAAGTATTTTTACTTAACCCAAAAACAGGTGCAGGTATTGATTATTCAACTTCTATTGCGTCTACAATTGATTCTATTCAAATAGCATATAATAGTGCTTCTGGAGTTAAGAGATCAGCTATTATCAATAAAGGTAAAATTAAAAACATTACAGCTGATGGAGGTTGTGCTTATGTTGCAAAACAAGAAGCAGTAGCTAATATCGACTGGACTGGAGTAACCGTTTCTGCTGGTAAAAGATATGTTGTTCGCGCTATATATAGAGATATATATGAACATCCAGGTCAATTTACACACTCATATGAAGTTACCGCTGCTACTGGAGAGACAATTACAACTCTTATCGCTAAATTCGTTGCAAAAGTAAATGCACATAGCGGTAGACGAGTACTTGCATCTGCTGAGACAGGAGACGTATTAAGATTGACTGCACTTCCAGTTGATGGTCCAGAGGCTGGAATCGCAACAAAAGAGGCAATTACTCCATACTCTCAAGTACAAATGAAAGTAGTAGTATATTACACAGATAATACTTCAATTTCTAATAATAAATACAATTCAGTTCCTGGATTGACAATTGCACTAACTGAATCAAATCCAGGAAAAGGCAATCCATTTATCGTTAGAGATAGAGAACAAGCTGCTTTAGGATATAAAGGAATCACATATCGCACAGAATGGCCGGTTATTAAACCAGAATTGAATGTAGTATTAAGTTCTACTTACGACTCTCTAGTATTGGAGTTCTCGAACGAATATCAAAGTCCAGATAATCAATATATTAAATCAACTGACTTTGCTGCTGAAGTTTATGCTACTGCTGGTCAAGGTCTAGAGGCTATGCGCGATGCTATCGCAGCTTGGGCTGGATTGTAATTTACCTATTAAATAATTAAGGGGCGGTGTAAAAGCCTCCCCTTTTTTTATATATACAAAATGATAACAATAGAGAAATCGTTTTATTCTAACGATAAAGGAAAAATATATTTAGTCTTTTCGACAAGTAATTCATCTACATACCCATTGTCGTCTGTAACTAAAATCTATCTAACTAAACATAGCGCAACTAGTTCCGACACATATGTGTACAATAAAACAATATCAATGACAGGGAGCTATTTTCTATTGTCCATAGATGTAGCAAATGATATTACAAAAAGCTCTGAAAGTACTGCTAGCTTTAATACGCACGGTATAATATCCGTAAATGCTGAGTATATAAGTAATTTAGCTGTTGGGTGTCTTTGTGATTACACTAGATTCTACGATCACAAGATAATGCTAACTTCTATAAACGATGATTTTTCAAACATACAAAAAATGTCTAAAAGATTAAATACGTACTCGTTTGTAGAATACATATTGAGAGATGCGGTAGAATCTTCCGATATTCAGATGGCCGCGATGTATTACGATCAGCTAATAAAATTAGCCACATTCGGGCATAGTGGGATAATGCAGAATAATCCAAACTCAGCATACTAATATGATAGATACAAGGAAGACGGTAATATCAACCGCATACGCTTTAAAGAGATCTATTGCTACGAACATTAAGAGAAGAGATATAGATACATCATATATAATAGCACTTAGTGAACTTGGAAAGATTAGGGAGTACATGATAAATAACTTCTACGAAGAATCTGATATAAACTTAATATCTAGAAAGATAAATGAGCTCGTTAAATCATGCAGCTATTTAGATATATTTACGATGCCAGACAGTTATTTGTTTTCTGGTTATAAATTAACGACAGAGGATGAATTTGATATAATAACAGAAGATTCATTTATTTTAAAACTATAATAAAATGAAAGAAAAAAAGATAACAGAACTCGAGCACACCAGTACGGTTGGCCCATCTAGTGCATTTCCAATATCAATAGATATGGGATCTTATTGGCAGACGTTTAGAACAAGCATGGCTGTTGTAAAGGTATTCGTGCTTTCTGGACTTGATGCCATATATGCATCTAAAACAAATGCAGTACTGCAAAATGTACCAGTATTCGAAGATAACACGGCTGCAGCAGAACTACCTACAGGTAAAATATATAGAACCTCATCAGGACAATTAATGATTAAATACTAATTATGCTAGTTAATTCAAAACAAAGAATATTCTCGTCTAAATATGCTCCAGATCCAAAACTAAATGTTCTTTGGATGGATTTAACTGAAGATCCAGATGGATCTGTAATAAAGTATTTTGATAGAGACACAGAGACATATAAGTCTATATCCGGAATAGGACAGAGCGATCCAGGAGAGGACGGAAAGAACGGAAGAAGTCCATATATATCAAGTACAAACACTTGGATGATATATAGTGATACCACTGGTGAGTTTATTGATTCTGGCGTTAAAGCTACTGGGTTAACTGGTGATACATACACACCATCTGTATCTGCAGAAGGCGTAATCTCGTGGTCTAATAATGGCGGGCTTCCAAATCCATCATCAGTTTCAGTAAAGGGTTCTGACGGCAAGACCGCGTATCAGAGCGCTGTATCAGGTGGATATACTGGTACTGAGTCAGAATTTAATGCTAAACTAGCGGCAGGACTTGATACTATAACAACCACAGAAGGAACTGCCATATCGGTTGGTTATATTCCGGCAGGGAGCAATCTAAGCGGGAAGACGATTATGCAAGTTGTAGATCAGATGCTATATAAAGAACTCTACCCAACGACATTATCAGACCCATCATCATCATTCGGATGTAATGTACCATTAATCCAGAAGATAGGATCCGTACTTACGATAAACTTCACAACCTCTTTTAGTAGGGGTTTAATTAGCCCTGCGTATGGTACATCTGGGTTTAGAAGTGGACAATCGAACCTATATGAATACACTGGAACTGGATTGACAAATGTATCAGGCATTTCTGCTGGAGCTACAACAAACTCTCAGTCAGTTCAGTCATATACAATACTTTCTGGGTCGAATACGTGGACATCGAAAGTATATTATAGCCAAGGCGAAAGACCTCTGTCGTCTAGAGGTAATGAATATTCTGCACAGGCGCTTCCAGCTGGATCAACATCAATAAAGACAATCATAATAGATGGAGTACATCCAGTATATGCTACTCTATCAAACACAAATTCCGTTAGTGAAGTAACACCATTGACCGCCTATGGATTAGATATAGTTGTGACTTTAGCAAAAGAGGAGTCTTTTTCTGGGGTGCTAAAAAAGCAAAAGATATTAATACCAAAAAGTTGGAGGAGTAATGGTTCATTTATCACACAGGCATATCAAAAGGATGAGACAACCGGACTATATGGAACTACAAATATAATCAATACGTTTACTGCCGAGCCAGGATCTGGAATTTATGAAAACTATAATATATATAGCCATAATGGAGGACAAATAGGCTCAAGAACAATAAAATTTAAATCATAATGAGAAGCAAAGGCACGTCAAACTACTCTGGGAATTTCGAAGTGAAATTTGTGGAGCCAATAGATGCAAGAGGCAGGGTGCAATTAATGTCAGATCTGACGAATCAATCAGTATGGACTAGTTCTGATGGAAGTATCTATCTATATGATGGAATGATAACTGCAGTATATGGAGATCCTATTATTGACAATAATGGTATATATCGATTAAAGTCAGCTGCAGGATACTCAAACTTAAGTTCGTGGGAGAAGTTAGGTTCAGGGTCTGGTCATATAATTCTAGATAGCACTAGTACGCCAGTACCGAGAAGGACTAATTTGAAATTTTCAAACTCATCTGTAATAGATGATCAAGCTTCAGATACAACTACAGTGATTGGTATAAAAGGAGATACTGGAGAGAGGGGAGCCAATGGATATAACGGCAGAGATGGTAGTGATGGACAAAACTTTCTTCCAGATTATAGAGGGGCATTAACTGACTCTGTAGTATTGGAGGGAGAGGCATTAGGTGTCTCGGATAATTACTATTTTGTATTAGTAGATCCAAATGGCGATTTACGCTCAGATCCATTGGTTATAGCTCCAAGCCTTGTAGGCGATAAGGGTGGTCATTTAGTTGCGTATAACGGAACATTATGGATAGATTATGGGCAGCTAGTGGGTGTAAAAGGAGATACAGGGGATACAGGTCAAGATGGTAATGATGGATATACACCAATCAAAGGCGTTGACTACTTTGACGGAGAGAAGGGTGATACCGGACTGACGGGATTAAATTATCTCGGCCAGCATAGCAATAGCACTACGTATTCATTTAGAGATGCTGTTAGAGCTACTGGGAATGAAACGCACTCAGGAAATGTCTATTACTGTGCTATACCAAGTATTTCTCCTAGCGACAATAAACTACCTGGAGTATCAGAGGATTGGGTTCTGCTTATAGAAAAAGGTCAACAAGGATCACAAGGAATTCAAGGAGAAAAAGGAGAGGATGGTGCTGATGGTGTAGGCGAGTTAATTTTACCACCATTCTACATATATCTTCCGGTTGGTAAATCATTTGGAAGATACAATGGTACTGGATCTCAATACCAGATAACTGCTATACCAGAAACAGGATGGACTGCTTCTCAGTTTCTAAGACATGTGGCGTTCGAATCGTCGAATCCAACAGTGTCAATAACAAACAATACAGCGCAATTACAGTATAATCAAACATCAGTAGTTTCTATAAATTTATCTATCAACTATTCAATAACAACACCAGGCGCTACATTATCATCATCTAAGCTAGAATTTTCTAGAGATGGGTCTACTTGGATAAATAAAGGATCGTTGACATTCGTTGGTAATAGCGCTACATATACAGAAAGTGTTGACATATCATCAAATAATACATCTGATATAAAATATAAAGTAACAATAACAGATAGCAATTCAATGTCTGCTATATCAAATACATCTATGTCATTTCCAGGCTTTATTCAACCAGCGTTGTCTACTACTCCTATATCTCAAAGTAATTACGATTATGGCAATGTTCTTTTGGCATCTACTGCTTTCACAGTTGCAAGACAGACAGCAAATACATCAATGGTTAGCTGTTCTTTGTATGTAGAACTAAACTCTAGCGGATCGAAGACAAAATATGGTGAAACAATTAGTATAGTAAACACACCATCTATTGCTACATCATACAGCACAAACGTAGCATTAACCTCTGCTGGTGAAATAGTATATTCCGGATCTGTAATTGCAATACCAAACATAATGACTGCTTCATCAATAAAAGTATACCTAAGGATTGAGAGCGATATAATAGGATCTACAAATACCTCTATAGATCTGCTTGTATTTACTAGGACATTTTCATATAAAATATACTACGGTGGATCAACATTGTCATCTATACCAGTATCCAATACTGACCTACTTACACTTCTAACATCGTTTACGTCTATAAGTTCAAGTACGGCTGCTAGAGATTATATATTCCCAGCTATCTCAAATTCATACAAATGGATATGTATAGAGAACTTAGTATCAACCCCATCTTCATATAAGAATAAAGACACTGGATTTGCAGTAAGTATGGAGTCACCCATACTGAGAACATATACAAATGGATACGGCGTGTCATCTCAATATAAATTTATAAGAACAACAAATGCTACCTCGGCAGCACTAACAATAACAGCAATATAATATGTCAAAAATACAAGGAGCTATATCAATAACAGGTTTGTTAGCGCCAAATGACTCGGCCGATACATATGCTATAACCGACGAGAAATACAATAGGGGTGGTTATAGGTCTGTTGCAAATATAACCGAGCTAAACTCTATAACTCAAGATAGGAGGTCAGAAGGTATGCTTGTGAATGTTATATCCGAAGACAAAATATACAAATTAGTAGGTGGTGTATTTGAAGAGGCTGACATGGGTGGCGGAGGTCAGACTATCCAAGTCTCAGGTACGGCTCCAATAATTGTTGAAAATAACATCGTATCGATACAAGAAGCTACATCGCTAGCTCCAGGAGCTATGTCTGCTGCAGATAAGCTAAAGCTAACATCGATTGTATCATTTCCTGGATTTGGAAGTGAGAATGGAAAAGCCGTCGAAGGGCTGGATCCAAGACTCTCAGATGCAAGAGCTCCTCTATCACACACCCATAGCGAGTCAGATCTAATAACATCGGACTCCATAGTAAATAATGCCACAACTAGCAAGCATGGATTCTTACCGAAATTAGCTGGTGGTACATTGCTATTCTTAAGATCAGATGGAACATGGGCAACGCCTGTAGACACATTCCCATTGCCATCAACACATTATGTTGCTGCGGAGACTGTATATGGATTACTATCAAATGTAGGTACTTCTAGCACATATGCTAGGGCGGATCATACGCACGGAACACCTATGAGCGAAAAGGATAAGACCACCATAACTGGAATGTTGAAGGGAGCAGCAGGGTCAATAACGCTAGCTACCGCAAATGTAGACTTCGTAGATCCAGCTCCTTCTAGTGTAGGGTATGTAATAGATTCATTTGATCAAAAGGACGTCTGTGAAAGTCTAGATTCATTCCTCTTCAATGACCCGACTGCCGGATTCGCGAGAAGAGTGTCATTTTCTAGCATCATATCCTCCGCTAGAGCCATTTTAGATGACGTATACGAGGCTAGAAACAATGTAGTGGTTAATTACTATGTTTCAAATTTAAGTGAGCTTATATCGGCTTGGAATAGCGCTCAGGCGCAATCTCTGCCAGCTAAGATATACGCAAAAGGAGACATGATATTTGGATCTGATGTGTCATTGACTGGGACAAAACAAGTACAAATAGAGGGTGTTCCGATAGTTAATTTTAAATTGAATGGTAATAATTTCTCAATATTCTCTCCAAATATAAAGAACGCCGCGTTTTTCCTGCCAAACAGCACTGGATACATAAAGTCATCTAATGGTGGAGCTTCGCTTGATTATGCTATATTTAGAGGGGATTCGTATGAGGGTAATCCATTTATACCGCATATAGTTTTGAATGGCCCATTTATAAATAGCACTGGAAATGTAAGGCTGAACGATATATATCACAATACCTCAAATTCATCAATCAACGCAGACCCAACAAAGACTATACAGCCAATATATATAAAGGATAATACAGGTACTGTTGGAGATAGATTATCTGTCTCTATAAAAAATATAGATCATAGCTCTTCTTTTGATAGGTTCGCGAAGGTGTTGATACAGACAAATCCTAATGTAGTATTGAGTGTCACCGGTGATGAATCATGGAAATACGATGCTAGCCAAGTAGTTGGTGGATCTGGGTTAAATCCAGCGAGTATATTATTCCCTGTTTCGTCATTACGAGACGTTAGGATTAGTGGCATGTCTGAAACGTCTACCGTAGTTGATAGTGATAAAGTTATTATTGAAAGAAATGGTAAAGCATATCTAGTACCAAAAGATCAATTTGGAGGTGGAGGAGATGTAACTAAAGCTTATGTTGATGAGCAATTATTACTAAAAGCAAACCAAAGTACTGAAACGATTTCCGACCCAAG
>JFJP01027359.1_pt1 | contig 24677 bp, 31 predicted proteins | sample 431651 | NCBI WGS metagenome assembly JFJP01 (sample SAMN02602958, study PRJNA72255) | Microbial mat metagenome, whole genome shotgun sequencing project. | biome: fresh water; feature: sink hole; material: water; isolation source: purple microbial (photo- and chemosynthetic) mats found in...
AAAAAATACCATATAAATGGTCTTTTTGTCTGATTCAAAGCCAATTCTAAAGGATAACTCCAATCTCCTTTGGATGGCATCGGCAATAAGAGAAAATCATTTGCTAATTTCGTTTTTTCAAGACAGTTTTGAAGATTTTGAGCCTTTTTCCAACGGATATCTGTAAATAAATGCACTTTCAAAAAAATTGCGGTAGGAAGGTCTGGATGATTAATTGTTGAGGAGAAATGAGCTTTTAATTGGAAAGTGCCTTGGCCGACATTGAGGGTGTGTTTTAGAAGAAATTGAAAGGAGTGGCTATTAAAACGCATCATGGAAAAGGAATATTTGAGGATTTTGCAAGGAACCATTGAAAAAATAATGAAAAAAAGAAAGTAATTCATTTTTTTATTTCTTCCTTTTATTTTCCAATTTTTTAGTGGAAAAAAATTTGTAATTATTTAAGCAGAAATTAAAAATTATTTTCCTTTAAGTATAATTTTTTTGTTTTTTGTTTTAAAAAGTTTTGTTTTTTGTAATTTGTATTCAGTTTAAGGGAAATTTTAAAGTTTCTTTCCTTTTTGGCTTGATTTAGAATGGATTTTGCCTGAACTGCTTTGGCCTGAACTAGTTTGACCTGAACTGCTTTGACCTGCAGTACTTTGACTTGAAGTGCTTTGGCCTGAACTGCCTAGTCCTGAACTAGTTTGACCTGAACTGCTTTGGCCTGAAATTGAACTACTTTTGCCTGAACTGCTTTGACCTGAAATGATTTGACTGTGACTTGAAGTGCTTTCATTTGAATAGCTCTGACTTTGACCTGTAGATTTGCCTTGACCTGAACTGCTTTGACCTGCAGTACTTTGACTGGAAGTGCTTTGGCCTGAACTGCCTTGTCCTGAACTAGTTTGACCTGAACTGCTTTGGCCTGAAATTGAACTACTTTTGCCTGAACTGCTTTGCCCTGAAACGATTTGACTGTTACTTGAAGTGATTTCATTCGAATAGCTCTGACTTTGACCTGTAGATTTGCCTTGATTTAAAGAGGCTCCTTCACCTGAGTTTTCTTCCTTTGATGATTCTTGATCTTCTTCTGAATTTTCTTCTTCTGAATTTTCTTCTTCTGAATTTTCTTCTTCTGAATTTTCTTCTTCTGATTTCTTCTGAATTTTCTTCTTCTGAATTATTTGAATTGCTTTGGCTTTGGCCTGAATTGTTTTGATTGGTATTCTCATTGCCTGAATTACTTTGACTTGAAGTTATACCTGCATTTCCTTGTCCTGCATTTCCTTGTCCTGCATTTTCTTGTCCTGCATTTCCTTGTACTGCATTTACTTGTCCTGCATTTCCTTGTCCTGCATTTCCTTGCTCTGCATTTCCTTGTCCTGCATTTCCTTGCTCTGCATTTTCTTGACTTGATTCTTGATCTAATTCTTCTCCAGTACTTTTCTCACCACGACCTTCGTTGCCCCATTGATTGCCTTGACTTTGGCCTTGATTTTCTAGAACTGATGATTCATTACCAAAAGTTTCATTACCAAAAGTTTCATTGCCAAAAGTTTCATTACCTAAGGTTTCATTGCTTAATGTTTCATAGTTGAATGTTTCATTTCCCAAACTCACATTAGAAATGTTAGAGGTGGTGGTATTGGAAGTTTCTTCTGCATGTTTTTGGGTTAATTTATGGTTTGTAAGGTTTTTTTTTTGCTTGAAGAGGTTAGTTGTATATGAGAAATCACCAACAAACACCAGGAAAAGAAGAGTAGCCACAAAGGTTATATAAAAGATTACGTATGATCTTTTCATTTATTTGGGAAAAATTAGAAAATTTGAAAATTTGAAATTTTTATATATTTTATGTCATTTTAAGAAATGAGAGAAGATAGATATTTTGATAATTTAAAAAATGTTTTTTCAAATAAAATTTAATTCTTTAAAAAACTTTTTTAAATACTAATTATTCCTTGATTCATTTTTTTTTTTATACAAAAATTTTTCTAAATTTAAAAACTTAAACTTTTTCCCAATTTTTCATAATTAATAAGGACAAGGCAAACCTTCATCCCCAATAACATTTTCGTCCAACAAGATTTTCCCCAAAGAAACTGGTGTTTGCCAATCATTTCCATTCATCGTAAGTTCTTCTTCATATGGTAGGATTCTTGAATCATCTGGTGTGATGATTATTTCATAATCATAATTCGATAATTTACCAGTTTTTGATCCAAAAACAGGCAAATTTGTGGAGAATTCACCATTTTGATTCGTTCTTGTGCTGCTTTGGGCATATTTATAACTTTTTTCTTTTCCCTTTGAATTCATAATCATCACTGTTATACTTGCATTCACTCCGAAAAGACTGACACTTTGATTGCAATTGTATTCAGCTAAAGCTTGACCTGTTAAATTCCTTGTATATTTCGCTATGGGCCATTTATAACTCATATTTATTTGGCCAAAATCGAATGTTGTCAAAAGACTTGAATTAAATGAGAAGTTCTTATTGTAATTTTCAAATCCTGCTGCTGAAATAGACAAACTTCCATTATATGTGAGGTTCGTTGTAAGGTTGTGACTGTTATTGAAGCTTCCATTTGATAAGGATTTTGCATAGAACGCCACAGTGTATGGAAATGTTATATTGAGAATCAAATCTGCATTGATTATTGCTTGCTCCATTTCTAACGAATAAATCAAACCTGTCCAAATGAATGTAAAATTTTCTGCCGTTGCATTTGCATAGATTTCATCGGTGGCATTCTCTGATGTATTTGTGGTAGTTGTATTTGTCGTTGTGTTATCAGTGGTGGCATCTGATGTAGTTGCTGTTGTAGTGGCATCTGATGTAGTTGTTGTGTTGCTGGCGTCAGTGGCGGTTTCTTCTTTATGTTGATTTTTCGAAAAAAAAAATTTATGATTTCGCAGAGAGTTTTGAGAGGATGAAAAATGATGTTTGGAGTTAAATAAATCAAGATCTTCCTGATGGTTGACAAAATAACAGGAAAGGAAGATGAAAAGCAGGAATGAAAACAATAATAAATAGCTTTGTTTTATCATTTTTGGAAGAAAATTCTGGAAAAAATAAAATTCAAAAAAAAAATAATTTTATTTTGATGAAAGTTTTTTAAAAAAAAATGCAAATTTTTTTTAAAAATTTCTCTATTGATATAATAGAAATCTAAAAACCATATGACAAAGAAATTCAAGATTTTTCAAAGAATTTTTCAAGAAAAAAAATATAAAAGAAAACATTTCAAATTTGAAAAAATGAATTCTACATGAAATTCTTTATGGGTCTATTAAACAAGTGAAATTTCAAATAAATAAATTATAATACCTAAAAATTTAAACATCTAAAAAATGAAAAATTTCCTTGCCGATTTCTTAAAACGTTCAATTTTCCTTCAAATTAAAATATATTTTTTGTATTTATAGGAAAAAAAGAGTTCGAAGATGCAAAAAAACTTGTCCCGCAAAAAGATGATTTTCAAAAGATTATCAAAGATATCAAAGGCAACTTAATAGCATTTTTAAAGGAAAAAGACTCAAGATTTAATTCCTATTATATTGATGATGATAATCACAAGTATAAGATCAAATTAGTGATTTTAGTGAAAGAGTTAAACCTTTTTTTTTGCACATTGTTTTCGTTAATATTTTATATAAAATCTAGATATTTTCAAAAATTTTGGCTGAAATATTATGTAAAAATCGATATAAAAAAAGAGACTTTAGAGACATATGCGTTTTTAACCTTTAGAGACGGTGAGGAGATCATCGTTGAAAATAGCGCTCTTAAAATTTTGATTTCTCGTTATTTCACAAGAATCAATTATCTACTAAGATATGGTGCTTTTTATATTGACAATGCAAATGGACAAGTCAAAAAAACTTCATAAAATTGGAAAATTCATGATTTTTGATTTTTTTTTTTAAAATAATAGTTTGGATTGAAAATAATTTCTTTGATGGATAAAGCGATTTTTCAAAAGGATGAAAATGAAGAGGAGGAAAATTCGAAAAAAAAGGAGGAAGAGAAGAAAGGAATGGAATTTGAAGATGAAAATCAAACCGAAAAGCCCAAATTCACTTATTCGAACCTCACCCGATACTTGAAAAACACATTTCAAAATGCAAAAGGTTTTTGAAAAAAAATAATTATTTAAATTTTTTTTTCATTAATAAAAGTTTTTTATTATTTTTTTAATTGGAGCATTTTTTTCATAATTTATGAGATTGTTAAAATTTTGTTTTGTTTTAAATCAATTTTCAAGAGCATTATGACTTCCATGTGATAAAAATATTATATCTGATAAACCATTTCAAGGATGGTGAATATCGAAGCATTGAACAAGACCTAATCGAGGGTAAAACAGAGTACAACGCAATCAGTAAATAAAAAAAATTAATACTTTTTCATTTTTTTTAAAAAAATAAAATTTAACACATGACAAATAAAAACAGGAAAATTAAATCCCGATCATATGGAAAGATGCCGAATAATAAAGAATTCTTTGAGGAAAATTGATAAAGAAATGAAAACTAATAAACAAGACAATGAAATTCAAGTAGAGTATGCATTACGGCAATGGAATAAATTCAAAGACGATTTGACTACTTCTGTGAAAACTGAGAAACTAATTTATGTAAATGAGCTTTTGAAAGACTATTTCGATTCATTTCATTCTCTTGATTTTGCTGAAGATGATTTCTTTAAAAAATATAAAGATTTAACAAGTATTTGCAAAGAAGAAAGGTATTTAGATGAACTGACAGAGAATATTGATCAAGAGTATCGAACATTCAAAAGAAGTTATGATAAATTTCGTAGAAAAGAATTCGAAATAATAAAAGATGATAAATCGAAGAATATAGATCTTTATACTGAAAATTTGATCATTAAATTAGAAAACGAATACATAGAAATGGTAACAATCACTGATGAAATTGATAATGATTATCAACAATTATATTATAATGTTATGAAGAAAATAGACTTTTTTATCAAAATTTTGAGCTTGTTTAGACTGGAAAAACCAGCAGAAAATCCAGATTCAAAGGAAATAATTTCTGGAAAACCACCGAAAAAATTCGATCCAAATGAAAAGAGTCAGGAAAGCTCAGCCAAAAAAAAAATTGAAACAAGTCGAACAATGGTGACAGAAGAAACAAAGACTGAAAGAAAGACAATGGAAGGAACTATTGGTGGGTTTTCGAATAAAGATCTTGCATCAGGAAATCAATTGGAAAAAGAGCTTATTGATAAATATTTGGGGAAAAAAACGAATGAGCCGAATAAAGACAATGAAAAGAAAAAAATCAGGGTTTTATCAGATTATGCGATTCATTTGAGAAAATTAAAGAATGAGCTTTTCAAGTTTATTTTGTTGGAAACGAAATTAATGAAAGCTGTTTATTCATTGAAAGAGAAAGGAAAAGGCTTAAGTGAGAAACTTATTAAACAAGGAAAACAATTTATGATGACTCTTTATGAATTCAAAGAAAGAAAAGAAGATTATTTAAGATTTGAAGAATATTTCAAACAACCGAAAACCCAACAATTGAAGAATGCCCCTTCTAATAACATTTTCACAGAAATCATCAAAATAACTAATGTCATTGATAAAAAGGCCTTGACTTCAGGGGGTTTTGCTGATATTTCAAGGCTTTCTGCAAGTATTTATGATCGGGATTTTTTATTTTGATTAATGTTTTTTTTTTTTAGCTGTGGAGTTTAAGAATAAAGTTGAAATAAAGGATAAAGTTTTGATTATAAAAACTGCAAAAAAAAACAGTATTTTTTTTTTTTTAATTTATGAAAATTTTTTTTTTTAATTTTATTTCAAAATCCTTAGAAGAGGGGGTTGTTGAACAAAGTGAAAAACAAAGAATTGACAATGAGCGAAAAATACTGTATAAATAAATAAAAAATTTTTAATTAATTTGAAAAAAAAAAAAAGAAAAACCATCTGTGAAAAAGAATGTCCATATGTTGGAAAATATTATTTTTGCGACGATCCCTTATACAAGGATTCTTTATTAATGGAATATTATTCTTATAAATCCCTAGATCAATTCAAAATGCTTTATTGGCCAACTATAAGCCTTAACACAAAGATCTTCATTCTTTATCAAACGGCTCAAGGCATTAAATTCTTAAAAGATAATGGAATTTATCATTTAGATCTCAAACCTGGCAATATTTTAGTAAATTAACACAAAATTTCTTTATTAATCCTATTTTTATTATGAACCAAAAGCTTCATAAAAATTTTCTTGCAAAAATTATTGATTTTGGAGAATCTTTGAAATTTGATGAAAAAAATTCTGAGGCCAATAAGTCCCACAAACCAGGAAGAACATTGCCATTCGCCCCTCCTGAAATATTTTTTGAAGAAATACCTTATAACCCGAAAATCGATATTTTTTCTTTTGGAATTTGTGTGTCTGATTTGTTTTTTGATGAATATTTAGTTGATTTTAGAAGAAGCCATTTGAATCTCCTCCAAAATAAATACATTAAAGGAACCTATAAAGCAAGGCTATATGAAGAAATTGTTAAAACGAAAGGACCAAAACATTTGATGAAATTTTTGAGGATTTTGATTTTGAAATGTGTGGAATATGAGGAACAAAATAGGGCATCGATTGAATGGGTGGTCATTATTTTGAGAGATTCTTTGGGTTTATTGGAAAAAATGTATTAAGAAGAATAAAAATTATTATTTTTAAGGATCAATCCAATATATTTTGAGTTTTTTTAAAAATCAAAATTTTTTGCTCAAATTTAACGAATTAAAAAAAATAATTTTGAATGCTTATTTTTAAAAAACTTAATTTTTAGATGAACTTAACAGCCCAATCAATCTCCCCTTCAAACCTCCCATCTTCTCATGTATAATACATTCAACAAACATTTTTAAATAAAAATCATCAATAATAAGTTAAAAGTTCTTCAAGAACTAAACAATCAAATTGACTCTTGTCTGAATTCTAGAACCCCAGCAAAAAATTCAGATATTCAAAAAGATGCTTTAAAACCCATTGAACAAAATTCATTGAATGCAACATACACAAAAGATTTATCAAATGAAATACAAAAGAATCCAGCAATAAACCCAAAAGATTTATCAAATAAAATTCAAAAAGAGGAAAAAAATGTGGAAAAAGATCAGTCTTTGAGAGATAAAATCATTGATTTAGATAAACAAATAACTGAACGATTGTTGAAAATTAACAAGAATGAAGAAAACTTGGTGAAGAAACCCAATTTGGAAGCAATTATAGAAGAAAATTCAATCAATGATAGTTTAGAAATAGATGTGAATTTGAATTTTGAAGAAAGAAACGAAGGAATTAAATTGAAAATTGACAAAGATAATAAAAAATCATCATATAATTTCGATGAAATACAGAATATAAGAAAATCTCTTGAGGGATTCATTGAAGAAAATGAGAAAGAAAAGACTTGGTCAATGAAAATTGAATCTAAAAATTGGGATATTTTTGATAATTCAACAAATACAGAATTTGAATTGATGAAAATTTTAAAAGAGAAGAAAACTACTCAAAAATCTCTTGAGAAATTTAGTGAAGAAACCGATAAAGAAAAGACTCGAAATAAAGAATTTGAATCGAATTTTGTCAAAGAAAAAATAAATTCATCAAATAATAGCAATGAATTGCAAAGAGAAAAACAAGAAATGGAAATAGAAACAAAACCTGCAGAAATATTAAATAATTCAAATAATTTCGATGCAAATAGAAGAAAATCTCTTGGGGGATTACTTGAAGAAAATATGAAAAAAACAGCTCAAACGATTAAAATCCAATCAAAACCTTTAGAAATTTTAAATATTTCAAATCTAATAAACAAACAAGAAAATAGCAAAGTTTATTTAGATAAAAATGAACTTTCACAAAAGAAATTTTCTTTAAAAAATATGGTAAATCAAGAATTAGCTCGAAGACAGCAAATTCTTCAAAATAAATCTCCAGAAAAACCAGAGTATAATCATAAAAACCCTTTAAAAGAGAGTTTTATTGGAATATCAAAGAAAAATGAAAAAGAAACGAAAATGGTTCAACTTTCTATCGAAATGAGTGAAAAATCTGAGAGTTTCGAAAAAAAATTTGAAACATCTGAAAGAAACAAATCATGTTCCTTTTATGATAAATCCAAAACTATAAGTGATAAAAACAAATAAAATTAAAAGCGTTAAATCTTTTGGGAATTTTAGATTGCAAAAAGGGAGAAAATTCAAAGAAATTGATGGAAAAACTCAATCAAATCAATAGCAAATTAAGGAGTTTCCATAGAACGAAAATTTTTGAAGATAAAAAGAACAATAATAAGTTGTTTGCCTTTAATTTTTACGATAAAATTTTTTACAAAGAGATTCTATTGCCCAAAATACTGATAAATATGAAAATTTAATCAAAAAGTAAATATTTTATTGTGAAATAAAATTTATCGAGAGATTTTTACAAAGAAACTCTATCATAAAAAATGCTGATAAATATGAAAATCTGAAAGAAAAGTAGAGATTCTATTGATAAAAATATTGAAATTTTTAAATAGGGATTCATTCATGAAAACTGATGAAAAAGATTTTTTAAGCAAATATGAAAATTTCAAAAATAGGGATTCTTTTGCACAAAATAAAATTTTGATCAAAAATGATAATAATTCAAACAAAAAGTTAAAATTTTATTTTCTTCATAATATTAAAGTTTTTTATAAAGAGATTTTTTGATCAAATGTGAAAAATTTGAAAATAAGTAAATTATATTTAATAATTTTATTCATGGACTTTTTAGATTTTTGGAAAGTTCATTGATTTTTTCAGAAAAGAAAGAAAGCTTGTTCATTCCTTTGAATAAGAGTCATCATTTTTTATCAGCAAATAAGTTTATAACTAAGTTTTTTCTTCCTGTGTGATTTATTTTAAAGGCTGGAAAAACATCAGATAAAGAATTTTCAAACCTCAGAAGAAAGTGAATTCAAAGAAATATTTAAAATTTTTACAAATATACAGAAAATTACAAAAGCAAAACAAAATATTTAAATAAATAAATAATATAACAAAATAATAAAATTCTTCAATAAATATTCAATTCTAAAGAAATATCGAATTTCTTTTAGAATTTTTTTGAGAAACAAAAAATTATTTTTTCTTAAAAAAATTTTTTAATTTTCTTAGGTTTTTAATTTCTGTAAAATTGCAAAATTTTTCTCCAGATTTCATTTATAAAAACGTCAAAGTCCTGCAAAACGGACATTGAATAGCTGTTGAATTGTTTGGTCCTTTCAAAGGAGTTCCACAACCTACACATTCGACTATCACAACATTAGTTTCTTTTCCTGGCACTCTGATATTTGAATCGCAACAACTACATTTCACAACAGTTGCCTTTGCATCGAAAATCAATTTTGTGGAGCATTTCCAACATTGGATAATGTTTTTATTTTTGTAATGGGGCTGTGTTGCGATTTGAATGGTTCCATCAGGATTTTGAAGAATTATATTTATTTCTTCCTTCTGCATTTTATTTTTGTATTATTTTAATTATTTTAATTTTTTTTCTAAAAAAAAATTTTATGTCTTTATTTCTTTCTTTTTTGAAAATTATGTCAATTTTTGAAATTCTTGATTTAATATATTTTGTATTTTGTTTTGTTGTATTTTTTCATTTATTTAGATTTCATTGTATTGTTTCTATATTACAATAATGTAATTTTAAAATATTTGAATTTTTTTTGATGAAGTTTTTTTAAAAAAAACTGTTAGAGACTGTCTGATATTTTTTTAGGCATTTTGATGTTATTTTTTTTTTAATTTTCCTATAAACAAAATTCTGATAGCATTTTGATGTTATTTTTTTTTAATTTTCCTATAGACAGAATTCTGATAATTTTTTATGCATTTTGATGTTATTTTTTTTTAATTTTCCTATCGACAAAAACCTCAAAATATTATACATAAATTTTTTTTTAAAAAAAGAACTTTCTCAGAAATATTATTTCTCGTCCTAAATCAATAATTATTTTTGAAAAACAATAAAAAAATTGATTTATGATCTTTTTTTTCTCTCCAATGATTGATTTCAGATTTATTTTTCAAAAAAAAACAAAAAACAGGTGAAATTGCTTTTTAGAAAGATCTAGAATGTCAAATACTCAAACAATATTAATAATTGAACTTAACCTAAGCAGAAAATTAAAAAAAAAAAAATCCTCAAACAAATCCTTCTGTGAGGTAAAACCTCCTTCAACTCGTTCATTCTTTTCAAAAATTCAACCAAAATGTTTCAAGAAGCAACAAATGATCAAAAAATCAATTATTATGATTTACTGGGAATAAAAAAAGAAGCCTCCAGTTCAGACATAAAGAAGGCTTATTATAATTTAGCAGTGCGATACCACCCAGTAATCCTTTCTAGTTTTTAAAAAGTCATTGATTTTGCGAAAAATAGGATAAAAATCTTGGCAATAAAGAAGAGAAAGAAGAATGTGCAAAGAACTTCCAAAAGATTCATCAAGCTTATCAAGTGCTTTCTAACGTTGGACAAAGAGATCTTTATAATTTATTGGGTGCTGAAGATTATAATCTCTTAAAGAGCCAGAACCCTTTGTTTCAAACTTTCTTCGATACTGCCTTCAAAATCAAAACTTCCTTTGAAACTGCTCAAAAACCCCATTATTTCAATAAAAACAAGAGTTTTGCTAAAAAAAATCAAAATCGGCATAATTTTCAACAGGTTTTTCAAGAATTTTTCGAAGAAGAGTCAAGCAGTGAAGAAGATGAAGAATCATCGATGAGTTATAATTTCTTTTACACAAATAAATTTTATTGCAACTTTCAACAAAATGGCTTTTTTCAAAACATGCAAACAAAGACCAACTTCCAACCCCAACAGAATTTCAGTGGTTTTTCTTACCAAAGTAATGAGAAATTCTCTACCAATTTCACTGAATCCTCTCAAAAACCTGCTGATTTCAATAAAAAAACAAATGAATTAGACACAAATCAGAAACTTCTGGAAAAAATAAAACAAAAAAAACAGATTTTTTCAATAAATCACAATCAAATCAGAAAAAAAAAGTGAAAAATTTTTGTTTATATTTTATGTTTTATGAATATGTGTGTGAGACTCTTTGGAGTGCTTTATATATATTTATACTTGAAATTTTACTTTATCTCTTAATTTTTTCACAATTTATGAAAATAAATTTAGAATCTTCATTCAAAATAGTGTATTTTTAATAAAATACACAAAGAGTCCTAAGTTTTGCTTGTCTTTTAAAATTAAAAATTAAAGTCTTAAAAAAAATTTTGGGTTTTTTCCATAAAAAACTTATTTCTATTTTTTAAAAAAATTCCATTTTTATTAAATCCTCAGAAAATTTTGAAAAATCAAAAGAAACCATGATTCTAAGAGTATTATTCCTTTTTATATTCGTTTCCCTCTTCGTTTGTGAGCTCAAAATCTACAGTCCAGTCGTTTTAAACTCCGAATTTAAAAGCAATTCCATTAAATATTCCCTCGCTAATTTCGGTCATATTCCTTATGGCCGCACCCTTATTGGTCCTTTGAAACTATCGAACCCTTTGGACGCCTGTTCACCAATTAGTTTGGAAGCTTCAAAGGAAGAAAATGAATCTCCATTTCTTTTAATAAAAAGGGGTAATTGCACCTTTGTAGCAAAAGTGAAATATGCACAGTTATTGGGTGCGAAAATTGCAATAATAATGGATGATAAAGACCAGGCCTCTGAAGAAATAACGATGATGGATGATGGGTATTCATATTCCTTGAGGATCCCTTCAATTTTCATCGAGAAAAGGGACGGACAAAAACTGATTGAATATTTAACATCTTCTGATCCAAGCAAAAATAATATCATTTTGACCATTACTTTTGATGTGCCAAAATCAAATAATTTTGAATATTCCTTTTGGCTTTCTACTTCAAATCGGAACAGTTTTCGATTAGTACGTGAATACGAACCTTTTTATCGAAAAATATCTGATATATCAAAGTTTGTGCCTCATTATAATATATGGACCTGCGAAATTTGTGCAAGAAATAATTTCACACTTAATACTCCTGATAATTGTATTTCAGGGGGGAGATATTGCTGTTTAGATCCTGATGGAAGAGGTCCTGCAACAGGTGCACAAGTTGTTTTAGAGGATTTGAGACAGATTTGCATTTATAGGACTAATGCTGATTTATGGTGGAATTATATGATGAAATTTGATAGTGAATGTATTGAGATACAGGTGGTTGCTGATTGTTCAAATAAAATAATGAAAGAATTGAATATTAACGTGGAAAAAATAAATGAATGCTATCAAAGCAGTTTTTTAAAGCAAGATAAAAATAATAGTACGATTGACGAGTTTATTGATGATAATCTGATTTTAATGAATGAAACAAGAGCTATTAGACAAATGGGGATCCAATTCTGGCCTACTGTTACAATAAATAACGCTTCTTATAAAGGAAATCTTGAGGGTAGACCCGTTTTTGAAGCAGTTTGTTCATCATTTCCTGCTGATAATTTACCAGAAAATTGCTATGAAGTTCTTGGAATTCAAAGAAATGAGAAAAACGAAGGAATTAATGTTGGCTTGATCTTGGTTATGGTGATTAGTTGCTTGATTTTATTCTTCTTGTTCTTAGTGTTTGTGTATAGAAAATGGGTCAGATCACAAATAACCAATGAGATGTCATCACAGGTCGATCAAATGGTCACACAATATATTGCCTTCTATGAGAATAGAGACAAGAAGATTAAGGGAAGTGGAAGTGAACGACTATAAAGTTGCTTAAAAAAATAAAAAATTGATTATTATGACAATAATGCAAAAAAAAATTTCAAAAAGATTTAATTTTTCCTATTTTTGACTTTATTAAAAAAAATTAACTAACATTTCGTGAAAATTTTTTCTTTTAAGAGTGTTAATAAAAAAAAATGCAAAATTTAACATTTGAATGAAAAATAATATAATGTAGTCGTTTTTATTTATCAATTTTTTAATAGTTATTTTGAAGAAAATTTTTTCACAAAATGAAAATTGATTTTTTTTTTTTTCTTCTATTTCTTAATCTAGTCTTTATTCGCCCCCAGGATTTCTCTCTAAAGTTCAACCTAAACCATTCATAATTTTCATAATTTTTTTCTTTTTAGTTCACAGTGCCTTGACGTGCAAAACATTGTCTGTGTTGCAAATGGAAATAAAATCTATGGAAGAGAGAATATCCCAAAGGATTTGATCGGTCATTGGACTTTTGATGATAGATTTTCATTGGATAATTCAGGCAATTCAAACCATATGATTCCACCTCCGCTTGTAGGGCCCCAATCAGGTTTTCAATAAAAGAATTAATTTTATAATACAGTATTAATAAATAAATTAAATAATCAGGCGGAAAAGGCTATTCAGCCTATTTTGATGGAAATACTTTTTCCAATATTACAAACAATAAAATATATGAATCAGATGATTTAACAATAAGTTTCTGGTTATTTTTATTGAAAGATTCAACAGGAAGCTGGAGAACAATATTGCATAAAGGAAATAGCACAAGAGATTTAACTCCAACTATAATGTTGTGGCCGAAAGAAAGAAGGTTACATATCAGAGTTAGCACTGATCAGAATCCAAATGAGGGACTTGATTCCAAAAGCGTGATACCAATGAGAAGATGGACACATATCACTGTTTCATATTCCTTACAATTATTACATTTGTTTATCAACGGAATTTTAGATAATCAAGTGATTTTAAAAGGCTCAATTTTAGTAAAAAATTATAATGATATTTAAGGAAAAACAATTATTGTTAGCATAATAAAGGCAATTTTCATATTGGTAAAGACCCATGGCATTTAGGAACTATGATGTATTTAGATGATTTGAGGATTTATGAGACTATGCTTAAAATAAGAGACATAAAAACTTTGAGTGGGCCAGCAATGGTGTTATGGGCAGAAGATTTTGCTTTGTTGGGATGTGATTCTTGCAATTATAATCAAGTAATAAAAAATTCAAAAGCTGATTTTTTTCAAAAAATTATTTTTATATTAATTAATATTTAATTTTTTTATTATATAAGGCTCTTAATTCATGTAGTGAAACATATCATTTATGCTCTATTAAAGAATTATATGCAGGCGGTTATCATGTAGCTCGAATAATGGGCTGGTTTAGGTGAGAAAAAAAAAGGTTATTTTAGTTTAAATTTTTAAAATGAAAGATTGAATACTGAGATTTGGACCAGGGATTATGATGAAAATGAAGCGAATAAAAATGAAATGTTAGATCCTAATATTTATAAAATGGCTGTTTGTTGTTCTTTGAAATAATCATTATGATTTTATTTTATTGTAAAAACTACAACAACAAAAAACCATTAATAATTTATTTTTCCCATGTTTTTTATTCTATGTTCTTTAGAATTTATTTTCTTTTTAAACTTCTCTTAAAAAAAAATTCTGAAAAATTAAATTATGAGGCTTGAGGTTGGCTTTCTTTATCTTGTGATTGGCTTTCTTTTTCTTGGGCTCTCCTAACTTCTTCAATGTCAACTTCATGCTTATTGGGAAAACCTTTCACAATCGAGAGGAGGTTCAAAATACCACCAATGCTTGCAGAAACAAAATTTTGTGCCTTTGAAATAATCAATTTGTTATTGTTAAAAAGATATAATTTTATTACCAATAAAATTTTCAGATTTATCAGTTAGCATAAATATTTCTAATTTTTATTGATTTATGATTTAAAAAAAATTCTCATTTTATTACCAGTTTCAACGAAGATTTTTAACATGACTGTTCGTTTTAAATACCATTCTCCCTTTTTATAAATTTGCCATTAAAATTACAAGAAATTTATATTATAAGAATTATCATATGATAGAGTAATAAAAAAATACTGCCAATGATTAAAATTACTAGAGGCTTGTAGATAATCATAAAATAAAAATACTTCAATTGATTTGTCTTTCAAAGTGAACAAAATATCATCGATCAAACCCCACAAATTATTCAAAGTGTCTTGCATGTTTTCTGGGTGCAAGCCAATGGCCATCACCTTTTTCAGCAATATATAAACAATTTTTTTCAATATATCACTTCATTCCATCGGTTTATGTATGGAATTTGGCATTTTAATCTCGTCTCAATGGCTAATCTGATATTTTCTTCCACAGAATTTCTTTTAAAAACAACATTTCATTTGTTTATTTTAAAAAACTAAAAAAACTTTTCATATTTTGGAGATTTTATCTCTTCCAAAGTCTTTATTTTCCACTCATTTAAAAGGTAATTAACCAAATCATAAGGACCTCTTGGCAATATCCTGCTAGATGCCTAAAAAACACATCTTAATTTAGAATAATTTTGCCATATTTTAAAAACTGATGATAAATCCATGTCCAAACAAGCATTGATTATTGGTTTTTCGTTCCAGCCTTAATATGAATTAAGATTACATAGAAGGAAATGGGGTTAAAACCTAATTTATTAACATAAAGCAGAGAATTTTTGATGAGCCTTGATTTCAAATCTGAATTTTCTTCGGAAAAATATTTAACAAAAGGTTTCAATCTAAAAAAATTCATTTTTGTGAAGGTTTTCATTTTTTTTATTTTGTTATTTTTTTTAATTTTAATTTTAATTATTTTTTAAAAAATTGATTTATAAAAATTCAAGAGTATTTCTTTAAATTTTAAATTGTTTATTCGTTTGGGAACTCGTGACTTAATGGATAAATCATAAGCGACAATTGAATAGCTTTTTTTCTGGTCAAATAAACTTAATAATTAGCATAAAATGCGAACCATCATAATAAATTTATTTGACATAATATAATAAATAGCAGAAAATTAATCTCGTATTCAAAAAAATAAGAAAAAAAATTATGGGTTTATTTCTTTTTATTTCAAAAAAAAAAAAGTAAAAAATTATGTATTTTCTAATTAATAAATTTATTTTTACAAAAAAAAAAAAATGATAGTTTATTTATTTCTTTCATTTGTAAAAAAATTCCAAAATTCCAAAATTGGACTGATAATTAATTTTTATATAACAAAACAAAATGAAGCCTGAGAAAGAAAAAAATGATAAGTCTTTTTCTTTTATTTCTGAAAAAATGAATTAAAACTCATGAAAAAAATTTTTCAATTTTTTTTTTTTTAAAAAAAAGCTCAAAAATTGGATTGATCCAATAAAAAACTTATTGAATATATTTAAATATCATCCATTAGCATTTAAACAGCTTATCAATCAAACCATCTGCCTTGTTCACCACCTCCTTCGATCCTGGCATGATAATCTTCTGGAATCCACTTTCTAAATCACCATCAAAAGCTGCACTTGCTGCATCGATAGTATGTGGAATCTGTACAAGCCATTGAAGTACTCCAGTGCAGCAAATAATAGGGCAGATACAGAAAAGCAGCAAGATTGTACGAACTATGCTACCTTTACCTAATTGATTCATACCCATTGCACATGCTAACAAATGGGCCCAAAGGCAATTGGCATTACAAAGAGACTCGCATTCACAGAGGCAGCCGATTAAATTCCAAATTTTCATTGTTTTTTAAAACAGTTAGATTGAAAAAATTTTAAAACTCTTTTGAGAAATTATTATTAAAAAAATGCTTTTTAAAATTAAATCCTGAACATATTTAGCATTAACGACTTTTTTTTTTTAATTATTTAATTCATCATTAAAAATTAAAAAAAATGTAAAAAAATAAATATTTCACTTTTTTTTAGTTCTTTTTTTGTTAAAAGAAAGAACAGATTTTATCAGAAAAATCACCAATTATTTTATGAAAAAAAAAGTGATTTTTTTCAGTGAATTAAATAAAATACATTCAAAGTCCTTTAAAATTTATAATCCTTCTCAACAACGACACACCTTATCCAGACATCCATGCGTCAGATTGATTATTTCATTATGTGACTCTGGCATCACCAGATTTTGGAACCCAATTTCCGGACTGCTATCTAAGAATTTCCCCATTGCAACACACGTTTTCGGTATGCCACAAAGCCAATGCAAAACTCCAACAATAGACATAATTGGAAATATGACTATTAGGATTAAGATCATTCTAATGCAATGGCTTTTGTTCAATTGGTCAAGACCCATGGCACAGGGGGTCAGGGTACAGTACCACATGCAATTGCCGCTGCACCAGACTGGGCACGTGAGGATGCAGCCAATAAGATTACAAATTTTCATAAATTTTTTTGGATTATTGTTTTTTGAAGGAAATAAAAATAAAAAATTTATTTATCGAGTATACTGTATTTTGCTAGTAAAGATTTCACTGTAAAAATGCGGCTTCAACCGATTGAAGATTAATTTAAAAAAAAAAAATATATTTGTAATTTTTAAAAAATGAAACTGAAAATGGAGTTAACATTGTTTGTCGATCAACGAAAATGGAAATAGGTTTTTTTGTTTTTGATTCCTCATCTTTCAATCAACATTAAAAAAAATTAAAATTTAAACGCTTTTCAGAATTTTTTTTTTTTTTTCAAAATGAACCCAAAAAATTTTATTTTTCCTTATTCTTAACATATTTTTCAGCAAATTAAAGTTTAGTTAAAATCCTTTAAATCTTATTAATCCTTTCTCAACATCTAAATACCTTATCCAGACATCTATGGGTTTCATCTATAATTTCATTATGCGACTCTGGCATCACCAGATTTCTGAACCCACTTTCCGGACTACTATCCATGAAATTCCCCATTGCATTTACAGTTTTCGGTATGCCACAAAGCCAATGCAAAACTCCAACAATAGCCAAAATCGGACAAATTACTATGAGGACAAAGATCATTCTAAAAAAACTGCTTTTGTTCAATTGTTCGAGTCCCATAGCGCAAGGGGCTAGGATACAGTTCCACATGCAATTTCCCCCAAACCAGACTGGGAACGTGAGGATGCAACCGATCAGATTACAAAATTTCATCGGGATTTTTTTTATTTATTTGAACGAAATAAAATTATATTTTTTTACTTGAAATTTTAAATTTTTGAATTTGAAAGTAGTAAAATTATGATTAATTTAAAAATGGAATTATATTAGTTTTTAAACAAAAAAAAATTAGATTTGCCTAAAAAAAAATTCTAAGCAATAAGAAAAATTTCAATCATTTTGTTCTTCAAACTTTTTTAATTTAACAAAAAAATTATAAAAATGAAAATTATTTGAATTTAAACTTCCTAAAAGAATTTTTTATATTTATGGTCATGAATTAAAGCAAAAGCTTTTTTACTCAAAAAAACCAATATTACTTCTTTTTTTTTAAAAAATGAAGTTACTTACCTTCCTATTCTCGAATTTAAAATACATTTAAAGTTCGTTAAACCATTCTGATCCTTTCTCAACACGAAAATACCCGATCTAAACATCATTGCGTTTCATCTATGACTTCATTATGCAACTCTGGCATCACCAAATTTTGGAAACCGCTCTCCGGACTACTTTCCAAAAATCTCTCCATTGCATAAAACGTTTTCGGTATGCCAAAAAGCCAATGCAAAACTCCAATAATTGCTATAATAGGGCATATGACAAAGAGGATAAAGATCATTCTGAATATTGCTTTTGTTCAATTGCTCGAGTCCCATAGCACAGGATACAGTACCACATGCAGTTGCCACCTAACCAGATTGGAAGGTGAGGATGCAGCCGATTAAATTGCAAAATTTCATTGTGATGAAGTAAAATTTTAGTTTTATTTTAATTGAGTTAAAAAAAATTAAAAATTCTGAAATTAAAATAAATTTAAAAAAAACGCGATTTCGAAAACTCTATTGGAAATTATTGTTGATTAACTCTTTTACTCTTTAGAAAAAACCATATTTTATAAAAAAAAAACCAAAAACTCCTTAAAAATTTTTCGATTATTAAATTTTTTATCATTTTTATTTTTTAGTGAATTAAAATCCATTTTAAATCTATAAAATTTTATAATTCCCTTTCAGCATGCAAACACCTTATCCATGCATCCATGCGCCTGATCTATTATTTCATTATGTGACTCCGGCATCACCAGATTTCTGAACCCACTTTCCGGACTACTATCCAAGAAGTTTCCCATTGCATTAACTGTTTTCGGTATGCCACAAAGCCAATGCAAACATCCAACAATTGCGATAATTGGACAAATCACTATTATGATAAAGATCATTCTAAGTGGATTGCTTCTGTTCAATTGGTCGAGACCCATTGCACATGGGGCCAAAGTACAGTACCACATACAATTGCCGCCAAACCAGACAGGGAAGGTGAGGATACACCCGATGAGATTGCAAAATTTCATTGGAATTTTTTTTATAAGTAAATAAAATTTAATTTTAATTTTAATTGTTAAAAGACCTTTATTAATTAAGGAAAAGTGATATTTATTTTATTTTGATTTTTTTAAAAAACAAAAATGAAGACTTTTTGTTTTTATTTTTTCCTTGGAAAAAAATTAAATTTGAAATTTAAATTTTTTTTTTATACAAATCAAATTTATTTAAAAATAAATTTAAGCGCTTTAATTTTTTTAAAAACTTCTCAAATTAATAAAAAACTCAAACAAAAAAATACTCAAAGTTTAAAAACTCGCCTTCCTTCCAATGTACATCAAAGAAATCATCATCGAAGGTTTCAAGAGTTATGCCACTCGAACAGTGATCAAAGGCTTTGACCCTCAATTCAACGCCATAACTGGTCTCAATGGCAGCGGTAAATCCAACATATTAGATGCAATTCTGTTTGTTTTGGGTCTTACACAACTCTCAATGGTCTTATTTTATTTTTTATTCTTCAATATTCTTCAATATTCTTTAATTCTTGAAGATTTCATTCAAACCCAAATTTCTTTAAATTCTTGAATTTTTTAAATATTTATATATATATACATGTACAGGTTTTCATCTCTATATTATTCCAGATTTCCTTTTATAATTTTTTAATATTCTTTAATGTTAAATTATATAAATATTCATAGGCCAGAGTGAATAATTTACAAGAATTGATCTATAAATTCGGTCATGCAGGTGTTACAAAGGCTATTGTGACTTTAATTTTAGATAATAGTGATAGAAAGAATTCACCAAGTGGATATGAAGACCTGGATACCATCAATATTACAAGACAGGTTTCAAAATTAAATTCAAATGAAAATTCAAAAAAATTTTTTTTTTAGATAAGTCAAGGAAAAAGCAAATATTTTTTAAATGGACATAGTGAAACTACGACAAAAATAAAGAATCTATTTAAAAGCGTTCAGTTGAACATTGATAATCCTCATTTCCTTGTTGCTCAAGGAAGAATCACGAAGATTATGAATCTAAAGCCTATTGAATTGATCTCCATGCTTGAAGAAACTGCAGGTATTTGATTTTTCATTTGATTTTTTATTATTTGAATTTTTTCCTGTTTTTTTTCTTTATATAAAAATTTCTTTTATAATTAAATTAATTGAATTCTCATAGGAACTTCTCTCTATAACGACAAAAAGAAAGAATCCAAGAAAATCATGGAGAAAAAAGAAGAGAAACTCCGTGAAATCAACGATCTTCTTAAGCGAGAAATAGAGCCACAAATGGATAAATTGCGCAAAGTCTCATAAATAATCTTTTTCTTGAATTTTATTTATTTATAATAGGAAAAAGAAACTTATTTACTATGGAAATCAGGGGAATTAGAGCTTTCTCGTCTTAACAAAACACTTTCAGCCTTCGAATACTACAACAAAACAAAATTTCTTCAGCAAATTTTCGAAGAAATCTCCGAGATTCGCAGCATAGATGCTGAATTAAAGCAAAATCGTGAAGTTAAGACAAGGAATATTCACTCGAGAAAAAGTCTTCTTTAGACGAGAAATTCAATGAAAAACAGAAGCAATTGATTCAAATAGAATCTGAACTGAAGAATATGATGAAAAGCCTTGATCTTTTTGAAGAAGAACAAGGAAATAACGAAGTTTTAAAGAAAGAAAATGCATCAAAACTAGCCAAATTAAGTCAAATGATTGAATTTTCCAACATTACCTTAAAAGAATATGAAAGTACTTTAAAGGAAAAAAAGACTCAATATGAAGAAAGCAAAAGGAATTTGATTGGGAGTAAAGGTGATAGCTTTGAGGAAGCTGGTGAAACCATCAACAAACAACTGGAACAGGCAGAGAGGAAATATCAGGAGAACCAGAATCATGTGAATAGATTAAAGCAGAACATAGTCCAGATTAAAGAACAAATGGATGTGGAAAAATCTGCTGTGATGAATGGCTTGAATAATAGGTATGTGATGGTGTTTTTTTATGAACATAATTAATTTGGGTAGGAAAAATGAAACGAAAATGGGGGAGATTTTGCAAGGGGAGATTGAAAAACTTGATGAGGATATTAATAGTAAGTTTTTAATTGATTTTTTTGGGTTTGACGTTTTTTTATAAAAGCAATATTTTTAAAAATTATTGAATTATCAAAAATTTTTTGGATTTTGATTTAAAAAATTTTGTTTTCTTTTCAGATTTTGAGAGTCTTGGAGATTTGAATATTTTAAGCGAGCAGAAACGCCGAATCGATGAAGAAATCATGCGTGCCAACCATGAACTCTCCAATATAACCGAAAGGAATTGGAACTTCCAATTAAAGGTCCAAATCAAAACATCTTTTTATTTTTTATAAATTTCATTTACATAATATATACATAAATATATAAATTTCATGAAGAAATATGTAAACAATACCAAATTTCATACATATCATAAATTCTTAATATAAACTTCATTTTTTTACAATTTTATAAATAGTATAGAGATCCTGAACCTAATTTCGATAGAAGAAAGGTTAAAGGGAAAGTTTTTCAATTGATTTCTGCTGTTGAAAACAAATACATAAGAGCTTTGGAACAATCTGCTGGAGGGAGGATCTATAATATAGTGGTCGATAACGAAAACACTGCAAAACTTCTCATGAAAAAGGAATGCTTCAGTTATCATATCAATTTAATTCCCAATAATAAGATACAAGGACAACCAATATCTGAAAACGTATTTTTTTTGATTTGATTTTTTCAATTTGATTTGAAATTTTTTATTCAAGATTATCAAAATGGCATCTAATTTGGCTCATTCTATGGATGGATTCGCGATGCCAGCTTACAGACTTGTGACTTTTGACAAGGAATTGACAAATTCCATTGAATATGTCTTCGGAAATACAGTAACTTTCACATATTCTTCCTAAAATCTTCAATAAATAAATAAAATGACGATTTTTTTTTCTATAATAGTTCATTTGCAGCACGACCGAAATAGCAAAAAAGATAGCATTTCACCCAGAAATTCGTAAACGTTGTGTGAATTTTGATGGTGATATCTTCGATCCCAATGGTACTTTAACTGGTGGTTACGTGAATCCAAATGAATCAATCCTCTTAAAGAACGAAGAATTCAAAAGAATCAATAATCAAATTGAAGAAATGAGAAAAGAACAACGAGTTTTCGAAGAAAAAATTGCGAAATTGAAAAAAGATCAAGAATATTTATCGAATTTAAAAGGGGAATTAGAAGCGAAGACATTGAAATTAAACCTTTTGAAAGAGAAAATGAAGAGAAACTCCAATGCGAAAATGCAGGATAAGCATGTTTCCTTTGAAAATGACCTTGTAGTTTATGCAGAACAAATAAAAAGACTTTTGGAAATAGAAAAGCAATATTTGCAAGAAATTGAAGAATTGAAAACGGAAAAAACAGGGTTTTTGAATAATTCTTCAAGAGATTCAAAAGAAATTTGGAGGGAAAAAATCAAGAAATTTGAAGGAGAAATCAAGAAATTGAATGAAGAAGTTGCGTTTTTGAAGAAAAGCATTTATAAATCAGAGGTGGAAAGAGAGGGGATTGAAGGGGATTTGAAGCGATTGGATGTGGATCTAGTAAAAGGGGAGAAGGGGTATGAGGAGCTCAAGGAGAATTACACAAGGAGAAAAGAAATGCTTGGAGTTATAAGAAAAGAATTCGAAAATTTGATGGTAATTTCTTTTAATTTTTTTTATTTTTCAATTTTTTCTTAGGATGAAAAGAGAAAAATCGAAGAAAAATTGTTGTTTGTTGATAGCAAATTAAACAGTTTAATTGATGAAAAAGAGAAAATCAAGCGAAAGCTGGAGAACCTGGAGAAAGATTCAAAGAAAAACGAGGCAAATCTAAATAAAAATCTGAAAGAATCTCGCGATATGCAAGAAACGCTGAAAAATCTCGAAAAAGCCTTTCCTTTTATCCTAAATGAAAAGGATTTCTTTGGTATTTATAATGTTTTTTTTCAAAAATGCTAAAATTCTCAAAAAAAGGTGTTGCAAACTGTGAATACGACTTCCGCGATTTCGAAATAAACGAGAAAGAAAAGCGCTACTTTCAAATGAAAGGAGAACAGCAAAACCTTCAAAAAAGGGTGAATTTAAAGGTGGAGGCGATGAGCGATAAAGTCGAGAAAGAATTTAAGGATTTGATTGAAAAGCGAGTCATTTTAGAACAAGATAAAATCACATTGAATGTGAATATGGAGGAATTGGATAAAAAAAAAAGAGAAGCCTTAGAAAAATGCTACTTATCAGTAAATGAGAGTTTTGGTAAGGTTTTCTCATCATTGCTACCAGGCACTTTCGCGAAAATTCAGCAGTTTCCTGGTAAAGATTTGAGTGATGGACTAGAAATTGGTTGGTTTTTTAATTTTTTTATTGGTTAATTATTTTTTTAGGTGTTGCGTTCAATAATGTTTGGAAGACAAGTCTTTCTGAACTTAGTGGTGGGCAACGTTCTCTTTTGGCATTATCCTTTATTCTGTCCTTGCTTCTGTATAAACCTGCACCGTTTTATATTCTAGATGAAATAGATGCTGCTTTGGATCTTTCACATACTGAAAATATAGGTAATATTATCATTTCTTTTCTTTTTTTTTAAAAAAAATCATTAATTTTTTTAAAAAATAAAATTTATCATAAAAAAAGGTGCTATGATAAGCCAACATTTTTCGCAATCGCAATTCATTGTGATTTCACTGAAGGATGGCATGTTCAATAATGCGAACGTTTTGTTCAAAACTTCCTTTGTGGATGGCCTTTCAAAGGTTGATCGAATGCTCTTGAAGAACAGAGAAAAACCGAAGAATAAAACAGGAGATAATGAGGAAAAAGAGAACCTAAACTTAAAGAAAAACAGGATGATGATTGAAGGACATTAAATAAAAATATAACAAGGTTTTTTAATTTAAAGAACAATTAATTATTGAGTTTAATTTTAATCAGTTTAAAAAAATGTTTTTTTAATTATTTATTTAGTTGAACTGCAGTTTTTTTATTTAATCAATTCATTTATTTTTTAAGGTAATCCAAAAAACTTCATTTATTTTTTATTTTTTTAAATTATTTTTGAAATAATTTAAAAAACCTTTTAAAATTTTTTTAATTAAATTCAAATTTTCAAATATTCTCTAATTTTCCGAAAAATTAAAATAAATTCTTTAAAATCTCTCAAAAAAAATCTTTTAAACTAAACTTAACTCATCAGATCATCTTCTGCCTTCATTCCTAACTTCTTAATCTCCTGCGCATGTGGACTGGCCGTTTGATCAAACAGCGAATTCACATAATGTAATCTATTAATCA
>JFJP01027566.1_pt1 | contig 24677 bp, 30 predicted proteins | sample 431651 | NCBI WGS metagenome assembly JFJP01 (sample SAMN02602958, study PRJNA72255) | Microbial mat metagenome, whole genome shotgun sequencing project. | biome: fresh water; feature: sink hole; material: water; isolation source: purple microbial (photo- and chemosynthetic) mats found in...
TCATTTTTTTCATTTTTTTCATTTTTTTCATTTTTTTCATTTTTTTCATTTTTTTCATTTTTTTCATATTTTTCATTTTTTTCATTTTTTTCATTTTTTTCATTTTTTTCATTTTTTTCAATTTTTTTTTTAATTTTTTCAATTTTTTCAATTTTTTCAATTTTTTCAATTTTTTCAATTTTTTTTCAATTTTTCAATTTTTTTTTAAATATTAGAAATAGAATGCAAAGGATTAGTGAACGTTTTCTTCGCATCGAACCTCTCCGATTTCAAATACGCTGCAATCCCATTGAGTTTCCTCACGTTTTCCCCATGCGCATCAAACCTTTCATACTTCTCCAAGACTTTTGGGGCCAGTTTTTTCAGCATTTGCACCGTTTCATACAAGAAAAAGTCCACAAATTTGACATTATTCCCAAGTAAAAACTTTTTTCCTTCGATAAATTTATGAAGAAAACTGAGTTTTTTCTGTATAAATCCATCTTCTTTCAAGTAAGTTTCTTTCAAAACTTCATTATAATTCGCATTATACACAAGATCCGATAATTTATTTTGTAGATCTTTAATTACCCCCCTGACCTGTATCAGTAAAAGCCTTTCTTCAAAGTCTATGCCAAAGAGATCTCCTCTTCCTTTCTTGCTAGCAATATAGAAGAGAATAGCATCAGTTTCACATATCGTACGGTCATTGTCTATTAAATAAGGGAGATTGGGAAAGGGGGAAGAAAGTTTGGGCTTCACTATTTCTAACCATTTTTTATAATCTTTTTCACCTTCAAAAGAAATAGAAATTTTATTAAAACGAAGCTAGAAACCTGAATATTTCTCTTCTGTGTATTTGAAATCGAGATATTCGAGACAGAGTCTTATGTTCTCTGCTAATCCACGACAATCCCAATAGCCTAAAATGAAAGAAGTATCCATATTAATTGTTTGTTTTTTTTTTAAATTAGACAAAATTTAATTTTTTAACCAAGAATTAATATTAGACTTTTGAATTTTTTCTTTTCATTAAAAAAAACAACGAATTCCCATTAATCCTTATCAATCCGCCATCATTCCCTATCAACCCTCATCAATCCCCTTCATCCCCCATCAATACACATTAATCCCCATCAAGCATTTGCTTATTTTCAAAAATATTATAAGAATTTAACATAAAAAAAAAAAAAAATTTACCATTAAATTGATAATTGTGGTATTTTTTCATAAGATTTTTCTTAATATTAATAAAAAAAATCAATCATATCATAAAAATGTCCTCTTCAGAGCTTGTTTTCGCCGTTTTAGGAGGCCTCTTAATGTCTTTATCCACCTCTTTTCATCTATACTTCAAAGGTCGAATCACTGGTATGAGTGGAATTTTTTTCGGGTTTATAACCAACGATCCGAAATCATTTTCTTGGAAATGTTTGTTCTTATTAATGACTTTTTTCACCTCGATTCTTACCTGGGAAATCTTTGGTTTTGACAAATTATCAGAAGACTACCCTTCTTTATTTGATCACCCTTCCCAATTGATAAGAAATCTGAATGATGGTGGTTATTTCATCGCTGGATTGCTGGTTGGATTAGGAACAAAACTAGGTAACGGTTGTACAAGTGGTCATGGAGTATGTGGTCTGCCTCGCTTTTCTAAACGTTCTTGGGTTTATGTCTCGATTTTTTTGGCTGTTGCCATGATAACAGCAACTTTTCGATATTATGTGCCTTTTTTAGAAGATGATAGAAGCAGTTTTTTCGATACAAGTGACTATTCGACGATTATGGATGGAGTTTTGCTGTTGGTGGCCTGGGGCGTTGTTTTGTACATTCTTTATTATTTGAGCAATTTTACCTGGGCGGCTATCATTGAGATAATTGTGACTTCTTTTACAGCTATTTTATTCGCTCTTGGGCTGATTATCTCAGGTATGAATAAAAGAAGCAAGATTTTGGGATTTCTTATATTAAGTGAGAATTGGGATGTTTCTTTAATGCTGGTTTTATGTGCTGCTGTAGGGTTGAATATATTGACTTTTTACATTATTATCAAAAAACAAGGGAAAACGTTTTTCGGAGAAAATTTGGAGATTCCGAGCAATACTGTTATTGATAAGAAATTAATCATTGGAGGAGTTTTGTTTGGGTTAGGATGGGGGTTGGGAGGTTTATGTCCGGGACCTGGGTATATTTTATTCCCGTTTTTAACACCACAGATCAGTTTCTTTTGGTTTTTCGGAATGACGATGGGGCAGTATATGGTTAAAATTTATGAAACCAAGTTTGAAAAAAAAGAATAATAAATTTGGATTAAAAAAAAATTTTTTTTTTTAATAATTATTTTGATAATGAAATGATTGATTTTCTAGTTTTAGAAATCATTTTAACACACATTACTATAAAAATTTGATTTAATAAAAACCAAAAATCTGAATTAAATCTTAATAAATGTCAGGTTCAGAGCTTGGTTTTGCGGTTTTAGGAGGTGCTTTAATGTCGTTATCTACCTCTTGTCATCTTTATTTTAAAGGTCGAATCACGGGAATGAGTGGAATTTATTTTGGCGTCATAACTCACGATCCGAAGTCTTTTTCATGGAAATGTTTATTCTTATTAATGACAATAGTCACATCAATCCTTACATGGGATATTGTGGGTTTTGATAAATTATCCGAAAACTACCCTTCATTATTCGATCACCCTTCCCGTTTGATCAAGAATCTTAATAAAGGCGGTTATTTCTTAGCTGGATTGCTGGTTGGATTAGGAACAAAACTAGGTAACGGTTGTACAAGCGGTCATGGTGTATGTGGGCTCCCTCGCTTTGCAAAGAGGTCATGGGTTTATGTGCCTATTTTTGTAATAGTTGCCATTATTACAGCAACTTTCAGAAATTATGTTCCTTTTTTAGAAGATAATACTATGGATCTTTTTGATTCTAGAGACTATTCATGCATTTTAAATGGAGTTTTGCTATTGGCTACTTGGGGTCTTATTTATTATGGTTTCTATTATTTGAGCAATTTTACCTGGAGTGCTATGATTGATATAATTGTGACTTCTATCACAGCGATTTTATTCGCTCTTGGGTTGATTATTTCAGGTATGAATAAAAGAAGTAAGATTTTGGGGTTTCTCATATTAAATGAAAATTGGGATGTGTCTTTACTGCTTGTTTTATGTGCTGCTGTAGGTTTAAATTTAATGACCTTTTATTTTATTATCAAAAAACGAGGGAAAACATTTTTTGGAGAAAAATTGGAGATTCCAAGCAACAATACAATTGATAAAAAATTAATTTTAGGAGGTGTTTTGTTTGGGTTGGGATGGGGTTTGGGGGGTTTATGTCCGGGTCCGTATATAGTTAAAATTTATGAAACTATGACAGAGAAGAAGAAAAGAAATGAGGTGAAAACTTCTAAAACCTAAATTTTAAATTTTTTAAAAAAATACAACAAATTTTTTTAATTTGAGAAAGAAAGAAAAAAAGACAAAAAATATTTCTAATACAACCCACATACTTAAAACACTTATCTTTTATCAAGGCTAAAATCAGAAATGCAAAATCTGGGTCTCCAATTAAAATCAAAAACTTTATCATTAGTGATCGCGGTCTACGTTCTCCATAACAAGTGATGGAAAACTATGATATGATTTTATATGTTGCATCAATATTAAATAACCCAAAATCTTGAGAATTTTGTAATATCATGTTTAAAAAGAAGAGTTTCGAGTGTTATATTTTCTCTTAAACAAACAATAAAAACAAGAATCATTTAAAAAATTTCATTTTTTAATTATTTTTTCTTTATTTTTTGAAAAACTCTTCAGCTTTTTCTTTAAACAGTGAATAATTAATACCATTATCCTCTAAATATTCTTCAGCTTTCTGTGCAATTAACCTCCAAGACCCTTCATTCTTCATGAATTTCATCTCAAAGAAGCATAATATGATAACTGTAAGCCATATCTCCTTTCCTTTAATTCCGCTAGGCATTTTACTATAAATTTCTTCAGCACTGACTCCAATCAACGCAAGAACCTCAGCCTTCTCTTCCCAATACCCTCCAGCCTTTTGTTTTCCAATAACTTTCATCAAAACATCTTTATTTTCTTCATCTTTTTCCAATGAAGATTCAAATTTTTTTGTAGGTTTTACAATTTCCTTCTTTTTTTGCTTGAAATCAACATTAAATTCTTCACATATATCCATTTCAGCTTCATCATCATAACAACAACTCTCATCTTTTTTGCTAGCTTTTTCCATTTTCATTTCTCTAGGGGCAAACATCGCTTTTTTCATTGTCTTCGATTGTATTTTTTGAGGAACAGAACATTTTTGCATCATTTTTTTCATTGGTTTCATTGGCATCAAATTTTGTGGTTCGTCTCTAAAAGCATAAGAATAATCACATGATTCAATTGAAGGTATTATCACTTTTTTAAGGAATTTAGAAAGATCATTAGGATCTTTTTCTTGAATAACACAAATAAAAGCTGTGAAAGTGGTTAATATTTTGAATCTTATAGCTAAATTCAGACAAAAAGCATCTATATCTTGTTTCTTTGCTATAAAAACATCTTTTTTATAGTCTTTTTCATAAGATATGCTCATGGAGACTCTTTTGATCAATTGAAAAAGTCCATATCTATGAAGAAAATCTTGTTGTAAAGTTAAATCATTTATTTGTATTTTCATTTCTTCCATTTGTCTTTCTTTTTTCAAACTATCAACAAACGATAATTTAAACGAAGTTGTCTTTAAATCTTCGAATTTCTTATTAAAAAAAACGAAAAAAGTCAAAGCTTCATTTTTTCTTACAAACTGCACACTTTCTGGCAAAGGAGTGATCATTTCAACGACATTTTTATCATATTCTAATAGAATTTCACTAAGAAATGGAGTTAGTGAATCTTGTAAAAGTCCAATAATCTTGGCATTCATATCTTCATTATCAGCTATAAATTCGAATTTTCCTTTCCCAGCATTGGCTCCTTCTGTGATCAGTTCCCTTGAACAGCCATTGCCTATGCCTATTGTATAGACTCTACAGCCTTCGTTATTCTTCTCAATAAGATCCAACACATGTTTCGTATCATCAATACCCCCATCAGTCAATAGAAAGATATTCTTCGGGTAGGATTCAAAAGGTTTTGTCTTAAAAACTGCATGTAAAGGATCAATTAGTTCAGTTCCTCCTAAATCAGCAGAGAATTTATTGATTTTTTGAATGGATTTTTCTACTTTTTCTTCTGAATATTTCTGGCTTTCTTTGCTAATAAAAGCAAAACGACTTCCAAAGCTGACTATATTGTAATAGCTATCAGGAGGCATTGATTTCAAGAATAGAATTAATGCTTGTTTTGCCATTTCTATTCTTCCTCCACTCATTGAACCACTTCTATCCAAAACGAAGATGAATTCTCCTTTAGATTTCAACGCACTGATTTTATAATCATTCTTCACTGAATTCTGAAGAAAAGCTTCATAGGCATCATTATCTGAAGCGGAGTTAAACTGCGGGAAGAAACTCAGCATTGCACAATAAGGGTATTCTTCATCGTTTTCTTTATGAGCAAGCATGCAATGCGGTTTATTGATCTCATCATTCTTGAAAACAATTGTAAAGTCTTTATTGGGAACTTCCTCATTTTGAAAGGTTATAGTGCATTTTGTTTGTGATTGATCAAGAAACTCTGTATTTATTGAATGTGAAGGAGATTTAATGAAAGTTATTTGTGAAGAAGATGTGATGGTTGTTTTAATACTCCATGGGTACTTCTGCAAAGGATCGTCAGGGTTTATTTGTTTTAGATTTGTAAGTGTGATATCATCTTCTGCTTTAGAAATCTTATGTCTGGATTGATATCGAGGTGTTAAGGTAGAGGGGATTGTCAACCTCCAGAATTTATTCATACTTATCTCCAGTCTTTGAATATATCTGAAACGGATCGCAATGGCTTTGTTCGGAGGGATGTTTCCCACCTTTATCTTCACAATATCCTGCATTTCAGAGGTAATTTCTGAAAATGCTGCCATGTTGCCTTTTTTTATATTTGATTCATATTCTTGTTTGGCTTCTTCTTTCTCCTTTATATCTCCCTTTATGATTCTATCATCGATTTGGGCCTCGAAATCGTAAAAACATGACTCATTGGTTATTGAGAATAAGAATTCCGTCTCAATGTTCTGAGAAGAATCATTGAAATAGTTTTGATTTAATGTGATGTAGGCTAATGAATCTATCACTTCTATTTCATAATTCAACGACTTTAAAGGTATTCTTTGGGAGGTTTGAGTATTTATGAGATAGGAAGAGAACTCACAACAACAACATTTAATTGGAGGTCTAGGTCGGGCTCCGAAGAAATCACGAAGTTTCTTTGAAGGAGAAGAATCAGTTGGTGATGGTTTTTTCTGGAATACCTTTTTAAGGAAGTTCATTTTTTGTGAAATGAGATTTTTAATTATATAAAAGGAAGGCTTATCAGAATTTATCATTTTTTAAAATTAATTAAATTAAAATAAAATAAAAAAAATTAAAAAAAAATTTTATTGATAAAAAAAAATTTTCTGAGGTAAAATTGAAATTTGGAAGTTTTTTTTCTGATTAATTTTTTAAAAAAGAATTATTTATAAAGAAAATTTTTAGAAAATATAAATTTCTAGCCAAAAAAAAAAAGAATTCCTAATTTAATGACAATTTATCACATTTACCATAATCGAAATTATTCCTCTCAATTTATAAAAAAAAAAAAAATTTCTTGTTTTTTTTTGTCAAATTAAACATTTTTTTGAGGACTTATATATAATTCTAATTTAAAATTTTTAGTTTTTCCCCTCCTCGAATAAAACTCACTCATATTAAACAATGAAAAACACGTCTTCGACCTCGACTCAAGCCCCTCTATCCAAATCAAAACAAAACATACCCCTCATCTCACCTCTTTCCCATAAAAAACCAAGTTTTTTTGAACTTTTAAAACAAATAATTTTTTAATGAATTAAATAAAAGATGATGATTCTTTTGAGCTTTATAATGAAATTTGTGAGAGTAATTTGAATTTGTACCAAGAAAACCCGAAGGCATTGAGTTCTTCCCAACAAGAATCAATAGAATTAAACAATAAATTTAATAATGAAATGCTACAAAACGAGGAAAATTACAAGCTGGACGCCACTGTACAAAGTGAATATGATACTAATTTGAAAATAAATGATCTTTCAATCGACTCTTCTCGTGATTATATCAAACGTATTTACGAACCTAACGATATGTCAAAGGACCAGATTTTAGACGATATTTCTCTTGATAAATCAAATTTGAAACAAAACAAATCAAATGAAATTCTTAAACGATCGGAAATTCAGCTGTTGCAGTGCAAACGAGAAGAAGCTTTGAACGAACCAGTTTTATTTCTTTTAGATTTAACAAGATTTTCTTTTGATTTTATTAGATGTATTTCAATGTTCTCATTGTTGGAGCAAGTTCTTTAGGAAAAACAACGTTCATCGATGTGTTTCTGAGCAATGTAGTCATTTTTTTTTTTAAATATTTTTATGAAAAAAAAAATTGTGAAGAAATTTGAAAAAATTAACAAGATTCGACCTCCGACAACCGATATTTTCGAAACAACAGGTTGATTTTTCGTTTATTTAATTGATAAATTTGTTTTAGCCAAAATTAAATATGAGAAATTCCATTTTTTTCTCAAAATGATTGATACTCCAGGCTTTACACATAGCACAAATATGAGATCTTATTGGAGAAACCTGAAAAAAAACATTGTTGAAAGGGTATTTTTTTTTTTGCTTTTAAAATCAAACAAAAAAATGAAAAGTTTTCAAAATACAAAAAAAACCAAATGAAAAAAGAAAAAAAGGAGTATTTTCATTCACAAAAAGAAAAAATTGTAAAAGAAACTTTTGATGAAAGGGTTTATATTAAAGCGATTGCCAATATTTAACATTAAACATAAATTAATAGATTCATTTATGCTTGTATTTCGCATCAGCACCTCGAATTAATGACCATGATTTGATTTTAATGAAGAAAATTCAAAAATATTGCAATATAATTCCAATTATTGCAAAGGTATAATAGATAAGATTAATGATTTATTCTCGAATTTGCATAAAGGGAGACTGCTATACCCCTGAAGAAATCAAGGAAATTAAATTGGAGTTTAATAAAGCCACTCATGAATATGGCATTGAATTTTTCGATTGTGAAAATGTAATTTTTTTTAGAAAGAAAAAAAAATTATGGACATATTTTCTTTTAAATCATTTTTTATCATAATTATTAAACCTTTATTTTCACGTTTATGACATTTGTTTTGTTTATTAAAGGCTCTTGATAATCCACAAAAATTGAAACTATTAAACGAAGGGCCTTTCGGCCCATGTCCCCCTTTTTTAATCATAAGTTCTTTGGAAAAAATTGAAATAGAACCCAATAAATTTGCATATTGCAGGTTTTGCATTAATTTAATCATAAATTTACTATTTTTTTTCTATTAGAAAATACAATTGGGGCATCTGCAATATAGAAAATCCAATGCATTGTGATTTTTCATTGATGTACAGGTTGCTAATTGGATATTTCAGCATTGAATTGATCAATTTAACCGACTTTTTCTACAAAAGTTTCCTGAATCAAAAACAGGAAAAAAAACAGAAATTAAAAGAAAACCAGCAGAAATATAAGATCGGATTCGGAATAATGACCTTTATTTTAGGAGCCCTTTATTTCAAGAAAACTGTGATATAACTATGAATTTATCACGACAGTTAAATATTCATAATGTTAACTAATGCAATTTTGCAACAAACCCTTTTTTTTGTTTATTTAATTAATTTCAGATTTCGGTCCTCGTCTATAATTTAATGTTTCTTTAAATAAAATCATCATAATTTTCCTTGTTTTTTAATAATTCCCCAAAGGAAAAAAAAACCTTTCAATTTTTAAAAATGGAGCAAATCAATTATGAAATTTCAGAAGAGGATCGTGAAGAAATTGAAAAACTCTATCATATCATCCATTCCAATAAAATCTCTACCTCACACCCTGAAATTACAGTGACAAAGGCTTTTGAAAACGAGAACTTCATCATCACAGATCACATTTTAATTTTCGTTCAAAACATGACAAAAAGTTCTATTTTCCTTTCATTTCTAACATTTTTTACATTTTTATAAAGATTATTCTCTTACAAAGGGAGAAATCGCTCCTATAGCAAGAACTTTGGATGTGGATAATAATAGTTTCATTTCGGAAGTCACTTTTGTCAGAGCCATGATCAAGTGGATCAAATCAAGCAATTTCTACTCTGGTTTATATCGGAACAATTTGAGCTTGATTTGCGGGTTGAATGAGCGCAAAATCTTCCATTTCAACCTTGCTAGTTTCTTTGTGCAGAACATAAATAACGAAATCAATGATCAGTATTATTTTCTCTTGGGAGGCTTTCAAGAGATTGTTGATCTGGATTTCGTTGATATTGATCTGAATCTTAACAAAAGTGCAGAAGAAAAGGTTTATAATATGATTTTTTTCATTATATTAGTAAATTATTAGTTGGCACATATTTGTGGAATCATTGAAATGCTAAAAAATCAGAGACCTATAATAAGTTACGAGCTGAATCAGGAGGAAACGAAATATTCAGCTCTGTTAAAAATAAACGATATGATGAAGATAATCACATTTTCAAGGAAACAAAACGAGTTTAAACTTATCTCACAATTGATATCTGATGTAGTGGATTTTATCTTCACCAGTGCCATAATTCCTATTGTCAAAACAATTATGGACGATTCCAACAATTATTGTGTAATAATAAGCAACTCATGTATAGCTAGTCATACATGATTCTAATTAATTCATGTGTAGCTAGCATCTATACATGATCTCATTTAATAATTTATCGTTTTTTTTTTAAAGTTGGAAAGTCTAAAGATTGTTTCAATGATTCTTGCAACAAATGTGATTCAAAATGATTTCTATAATCTGGAAAATTATTTTCATGTGCAGCCTGCAAGTCAGATTTTATTCGAGACTCAGCTAATTCAAAGATTAATTGATTTGATCAGTTCTATCATCGCACCACAAGAAGTCAAACACATGGCAGTTTGTTGCTTGGCTTTGTATTGCAAAAATAATCGAAATGCTGCTTTTTATCTCGTGAGTCAAGGAATCATTGATCTTTTATGGAGCATGGTCGTTGAAAATGATTCTTCAGGGTTAGCGGAAAAAATAAGTTGGTTTTTTGCAGTGATGGTCTCTGTACAAATGCCAAAATTCGTAGTGAATGTTCATTTTACCCTAATTGTATATATAATTTTTTTAAAAAAATTATTAAACGTTATAAATTTAAAAAGAATAAGCTTTTGGCGATCGGAGTTCAATTTTTAAAGTTTAATAACGAGTTTGTCATTAGAAATGGGATTCATATTTTGAGGAGTCTTTTGCCATTTGTAAATCTCTCTCTATTATTAATATAAATTTTTTATTTGCAAGTGCAAAATTGATTTTGATGTTTCTTTTTATGTTCAAGGGATGTTTGAATGCATAAAATGGGGGAATGTGAATATTAACAAAGCTTTATTGGTTGCCTTTAGAGATATGATTTCTCAGAACAATGAGGCTTTGATTAAGGTAAATTTAAATTTTTAAAATGAAATTCCCTTCAAAATTTTTTAATAGGAAATATTAAGAAAGGATTTGTTTCATGTGCTTATCAATATTTTGAGCAATAATGTCAGTTATATCTTAATGATCTTGAATATAATTAAGCAATTAGCACTAAAATCTTATTTTTTGGTAATTTATTAAAATTTCAATATAGAATATTATTTATTAATTATGAAATAATCATAGGAAATTTTTGATGCTTCAAAACAAACGATAGTTTTTCTTTTAAAATTATTAGGAGAAACGTCAATTTGCAAAAATTACGCTCTTAAAATTTTTAAAATCATTGTTTTAAATGCAACTGATATGTTTGTGGGGTAAAAATAAGAATAAAATTTTATTATTTGATTTAAACGATTCATTTCTTTATATTAATTACATATATTAAATAAATAATAAATAGTCTATTAGTTGATCAAAACATTATTCGTGCAATATTCAATGCAATAAATAATTTTAAAGAAAACGATGAACTTTTTCAATCTTTATATAACCACAAAGACACTATTTTAAACTTTGCGTTCTTTGAAGATTGTATAATCACATTGATGACGATATTAGACAAAGGAAACTCTTTTGGAGGGGCCATCAACCAATTTATCAAGCATTTTGACGCAGATTGCATGAATAAATATAGAATTTGTTTGATTAGTTTATTTGAAAAAGATAAGGAAATCAAAATATTTTTGAAAAAATTCATCACATACAGAAACAAAACAATTTCAGTAAAATAAAAAACTCTATAAAAAGGAATGAAATTTTAATTTAGATGGGGAAATTTATTTATTATTTCCTAGAATTAATAGAAAAAAACTACATAATGAGTAATAATAATAAAATCGATGAGAAATCTAGATTAGTTGCAGATATAAGAAGTCTTTACTTATTCATTTTTTTATATAAAAATTGTTGAAATTATATAGATTTCTATGCTTATAAACTCTTTGAAACAAATCCTGAAGAAGATCTCGAAGACATTAAATCTGCTCTACAAATAGTCCATATATTTCTTATAAATTTATTCTAAATCTACTAAATTTCTATTAGAAAATTAAATGCTTTAGCATTGATAATTACCCCCAAGGTATCAATTTCTCCTTTGTTATTCCAAAATATCTTCAATATTCCGATTTAAGGCAAATGGTAAAACTAACTATTAATTTTACAAATAATTCTTGTCAGATTCAAATGAAATATAGTTACACAGGGCCTTTCTATCTGCATTTTGAGGATAATTTAACTCATGAAAGAAGAATAATTGAAGATGAAGAGTCATATGTTCGAGCTTTATCTGAAGCGATCACTCAGAGCTCTAAAACTGGCACTGAGGTCTGCATGAGGCTCATTTTTCAGCCTCCCATGCCCTCTCCTTTCTCCAATTATCCTCCCTATTCAAACAGAAATTACCCGATTAATCCCATTCCAAATTGTAAAATAAGAAAATAACAATAAAATATTTTTTTTAATAAAATAACAGTTGAATATAGAAGGTGTGAAATATGCGATATTCCATCAACTGTTCCTTATGATCCAGCAAACCAAGGAAAGAGATTCATTTGTGAGAAATGCATGAAAAGGTCATTAGAATTCCCTTATCAACAAACCCTGCCAACTAAACCACTACCAAGTTTCTATTCACCGCAAAGACCGGGTTTTGTACAAAGACCAGGCTCAGTGAGCAAACAACGTTATTTGACTTATGAACCCTAAAGAATTTCCATTAGTTTTTTTAAAATTTTGAGAGTTTTGATGGTTAAGATGAATTTAATTAAAGTTTTCTAAAAGAAAATTAAATTTAAATAAAAATTAATAAATTTTTTTTTGAAAGTTTCTTTTGTTGTCCATGATAAAAGGGGTTTGTAAAATGGATTAAATAATAAAAAAAATATGAATGAATAAAATGTTTATAAAATATATTAGTGATACGAAGCTTTATTAAAACTATTGTTCATTAATTTTCTGATGGAGTAGATCGAAAATCACTTCATCTAATTTCCCATTATTGCAAAATTCAATGGCTTCCATTCGGCTGTTCTCCTCGATTATCTCATTCAATTTATCAGGCTCCTCAAGAAATGAGTTTATATTCACGTGAGCCAATTCTGCTTGCTGTTTTAATGATGGAGACTCACAAAAGTATTTGTTTTGCAAAACAGTGTCCATTGTAGATTTTTCTTCTTCGAGGGCGTTTTTATTTTGAGAAGGTGTTGAAATCTTTTTCGCCATCTCATGTTCAACGTTTAAAAAGTAGTTTTTGGTCAAAGCTAAAATAGTTTCATCTTCTGAAATCAAAGGGTAAAAGTTAGAGTTGAATTCTTCTAGAGTTTTCTAAAAAAAATTAAGTTTTAAAAGAAATTTTTTTAAAGTTAAAATTTTTAATTTTTTTACGATTTGGATAAGTTTGTTCTGAAGGATGAATTTTGTTAAGAATGTCATGACTTCTTCATTTTTTGTGCAAAACAAAAATTGCAGCACACAAGAAACTGCGATGATTTGGAAGGGATATTGGGAAAGTTCCCAAACTTCAAAAAAAATATTAAAGAAAATTTTATGAAAAGAAATCTACTGGTCAGAGAATAAGTGATGAATTCATCAATTTGCTCAAAAATGTTTTCACTAATATTTGAGACGCATTCGCTGAAAAGAAAACGACTTATTTCTCCTGGTATAGGGAAGTTCAGGTTAAATTTCAAAAGCTTTAAGATCTTCCATTCCATTTCCAAGATTTGTGTAGGAGTATATTGGTTTGCACTTAAATAAATCAAATTATTGAAGGTTAGTTCCTTTCTATCTTCTAACTATTACAAAGAAAATAATTAATGATGATATAAACAAAAAGTTCAATATTATCATTTTATTTAAAAAAAATATTTTTAAAAAAGTACTTTGGTAGCTATAAATAAAGCAGTGACACCAAGTAATTGTAATTGATTAGCACTGATCCTTTCTCTTGAAACAAAGGTGTTGATCATAATGATGGTTCTTTGCTTGACTTTGAAGGAACAATTGATCTGATCAGAAGTCTTTATTATAAAAAAAATTTAAAAAAAGGAAATAAATATTAAGAAAGTAAAAAAAAATAATTTCAAGTGTAATTTTGCATTATATCATTTAGCTTTAAACATTTTCCATTTTTAATGCCGAAAAATTTAAATACAATAAACCAAATTAACAAATTCAAGTCAAAATTTTTTAGCTTTGTTATTTTAATTATATTAAAGCCCTCCAAATAAAATTTTGAAAATTTCTAATGATTTTTTCTTGAGAGAGGTGAAAAAACTCTAATATAAAAAACAATTAGAAAAAGATTCTTACTTCCATAATCCAATTCAAAAGTCTTTGCAATATTTCCTCACAAATCTCTTCACCTTGGACATCTTTGATTAAAATAAACTCTGCCTCAATAGGTTTTTCCTTGAGAAAAATTTAAATTTAGGGAACATTTTTGAATTAGAATAAAGAAGAAATACTTTATAATGAAAAAAAAAATAGTTAATTAAATCTTTTTCTAAATATTCATCTAGCCATGGAGAATCTATGTTTTGTTGTTTCATTTATAATTCGAAGAATTGAAAAAACTCCTGGTCTTGTTTTGGAATATCTAGATGGCTCGATTAATACTTATAATTTAATCGAAAAAGATTTTAAAAATAAAAGTACCGTTTTTTTGGTCAAAATCATTTTTTTTCAACAAAAAAATCTATCCATAGTTTATTTTTTTATAAAAATAAAAAAATCAAAGAAATTGAAATTTTAAGAATCATTTTTGAAACTTTCGATTAATTTTTTTTAATTTAACATTTATCATTTTTATTTATTTATTTCCAAAATGCTTTCAATACCCATTCTGCACATAGGGCAAGTTTGCAATCCCTGACAGCATTTCACGCACATGAAATTATGTTTACAAGGCATCAAAGTGCCATTTTTAGGGTTATCACAGCAAATAATGCATAGATCTTCGTTTTCCATGGATCCTTTGCTCTCTTCATGACAATTTTCATCTGGCAGCAGATAAACATTTGATTTTTGTATGATGAAAATTTGTTTGACATTAAAGATGTTATTATCCCCCAATTTGAACCTCATTTTCGGTTTCATTTCCTTTGGAATTTTGTCCAAAACTATCCATGTTCTAATTTTATTGAATAGTATTTATATAAATATACATAAATTATTAAATCTATCTATTAATATTTCATTTATAATATATAAATCAAATATTTCACCACCTCATTTCTATATTATAGAGATGAATATTCATAATAAACATGAAATATATAGATATATTTTCAATAAATTATACCCGAATTTTGATTTGAGGTCCTCCACAACGATTTGATTCCTTTCATTCAAATAAATCTTGCAATGTTGTTCTGCGATTTTCTTTCCAGCCTGCAGTCGGATCTGGCAACTCTCCCCCTGTCCTATCACAATAGGTTTTTTCCTCCCAATACTCCCGAAATCCAGTTCTTGGGCCTTCTCATTCTCATAATCATCATCATTTTCTATCCTTAAAACCACTTTTTTCCCCACAATCTCTTCGATTTTTATCTTGTAAATTGTTCCTATCTCAATCATCATACCCTTTTCTAATAAAATTGGCTCTTGTATCAGAAGGGAAGTGCCTACAGAACTCTTTAAATCCTTAAGAAAAAACTTATTCTCCAGAAAGAAAATCTCGGCATGTTTCCTGCTGACATCCTTATCAGAAAGCACTATATCATTATCGAAATTCCGACCAAATTTACCACCTGTTGATGGTATGGGGTATTGGGATTTATCAGCTTCGTATTCTATCAATACACAGGTTTCTTGAGCATCGTATTTGCATTTTTCCTCAAAAGGTGTGGTTTGATTGGGGTTTTTAGGAGAGAGTTCTTCAGGAATTTCGAATTTCGAATCGTAATTTTCTAAAAAAGTTTGCACTTTTTTAAAATTTTTAGAGAAAATCAATTTATGGAAAAAATACATGAAGCAATTTTCTTAAAAAGGATCTTTGTGAGGGTGAATTTTCTGAAGTTTCCTTCATTAATTTCCTTGAATTTTTCGATTGTATTGATGCCTTTTTTCAACACTTTTTAGAAAGAAATCAGGGTTTCTTAATAGAATATAAAATATAAAGGGAATTTTAGGTACAGGGATCCAATTCGACCATTTGAATGAAGATGAGAAAATCTTGAGGGGTCCATTCGGAACTTATTTTGTGTATTTCATCATTTAAATTTCGAATATAGCACTCGAGAACCGTATTTTCGCTAAATTCCATGATTTTTGAATAAATTTTATTTTTGTAAAAAATTTATGATTATTTTTGTTAATTTTATGATATTTTTTTGCGTGTTTCAATAAATAAAAGTCCTTTTAAATTCCCATAGCATAACACCTCATCGATCTCTTCTTTATTTTCTTTTTTCACACAAGAAAAATCATTGGGACTTACTGCTAACGCTTTTAAACAATGTTCGAAACTCATTTTTTTCTATAAAAACACAATAAAATTCATCAATTTTATTTTTTTTATTACAAAATTTGTGTTTTTCTTTGTATTATTTTTTGAATTTTCTTCGAATTCTTCTTTGTTTTTCTTTGAATTGTTAACAAAAGAGCATTGAAAAATCGAATTTTCATTGTCAAATTTGCTTTTCATCAAGGGAATTAACAAGGTTCCGCAGTTTTTTGGGTTTTTTTTCTTCCTAGAGCTCACTCTCCTTAATACCTCTGCTTCAGAACAAAAAACCGAGCCTTCAGCATCTGTAAAATAGATGAAATTCGAAAAATTGCTCATTTTTGTTTGCTTTTTTCCCAAAAGAAAAAAATAAATCATTTTTTATCATAAAAGGAAAGAAAAAACTAACCAAAACAGAGTCAATTTCATACAAATTCGGTTTGCTGTCTATTTGCATGAGTTTGCATTTCTCAAAGAATCTCAGCTTCATCTTCGAGACCTTCTGTACCGGAAAGAACGACACCAGCATTGAAGAAGGCGATCCCCCTTCGCGATTCGCAATAACGAATTTTCCACCTTTGTCCCATAAAATCCCAAAGACTTTTTTCTTAGAAATTTGCATGTCATATAAAGGAATTTCATTGTGAAAATTATCGAAAATCTTCAGAAAGCCATCATTAGACCCTGAGGCAAACAGTAGTTTTTCTTCAGTATTGCAAGGGAAAAACCTTAGTTCTGTGATTTCTTCACAATGGGCTTGGAAATAGGTCTTTATAATTTCGAATTTGTTTGTGAACAGCTTTATGAGAAAAATGTTTCCTTTATGGTCTCCACAAAGCAAAATATCATTTGATTTATTATCAAGCCAGTCAAAAGCTGTGAAGGTGATATTCTGGAGATATATTGCTAGTTTGTAGGGGGTTCCATAGACCGCGGTTTGCTGAGGAGATGGGAAAATAGGCATGGAATAGATGAGGATCCTACTTTGGGAGGTTAGAACAGATAAAAGACCAATCTCTATAAGAGTGTTTGTTTAAAAAGTGGTTCTTTATATATATAATATAGACAAATGTAATTTAGTTACCAGTTTTATCGTTAGAATGCTTTGGAGCCCATTTTAAATCATAAATTCCTCCATACTCTATTTGTAAAGTATAGGCTATATTTATGTATAGTTGTATATTTTATTGAGAAAAAATTAAGATCAAAAAGAGAAAAAATTCACATAAATGAATCGGGTCAAATTGATGTGTAATTTGATTGAAATTCATTTTATATATCAAAATATGTCCATTAGACTTTTCAGTTGGGAGATTATCATTGCTCATATGCAAGTAGTTCATATTCAAAGATTTTCGCGTGAGTTCTGATAATTCATCACCTCCTTCGGAAAAATCGATACTACACACTCCTACAGCCAAATATTCAGCTATATTCATATTTTCATGAAATCGAAAAGCCCATGCCAAAGCTGATATTGGAAACCCAACATTGATCATTTCTATTTGATCATTGCTGTTTTTCTTATGAATATGACTTTGGAGACTTAATAGTTCGATATCTTTATTGGAAGTGTCTGTGGTTATTCGAAACTTCAAAGGGGGTCTACAAAGGGAAGGATGTGGATAATTGAGCCTATAAATCAATTTTCATTGATGTATTTATACATAAGATCTTTTTATTTGTAAATTAAAACTTTTTCATGGGGTCTTCTGAAAGAAGTTGTGGGGGAAATAGGCGATTATTGAATTCTTGAGGTTTTTGATGGTTTGGCGTATTGAATTCATCCTAAATTAAAAGCAAATCATTGGTTTTTTATTGATTTTTATCGATTTCTACCAAAAAAGTCATTCTTTTTTTTATGAAAAAAGCTTGTTGTAAGTTTTTATGGATCCAGACCTTTTTTTTCTTCAGTTTCTCGATGATTTCCTTGGAATCGGCTTTTTCTTTCGTCACCTTTTGCAGTTTCTGGTCGGTGTGGCAATCCGGACATATGCTTGTATGAATTGGGATCATTTTGTTGCATTTCGGGTTTTTACAAAATTTTGAACCTCTTTTGCATTTTGCCTGTTTCTAAAATTTTAGTTGTTTTGTTGAAAGAGGCTTTTCTAAAAATTTTACAGGTTTTTCAATTTTTTTTTCTTTGATTTTTTTAATTTTCTTCTTGGAAACAACGTCAGATGGGTCCTTTCTTATATTTAAAGTTTATTTTAGCAGGAAGAGGAGGTTTTGGAACTTTTTTTTAGGCTGTTTCTTGAGAGGGGGATCAGATTTTATCTTTTTTTGTTTCGGGATTTTGTTTTTCATAAATTTGTTAATAAATTAAAAAAAAATTCAACTTTTAAAAAACATTTCAAATTCTTTATTTCAAATTAATTATTTAGTGAAGATCTGAATATAGGAATGGTATCTGTCCTTGCAAATTGGACATTGTTTCGCGCCTCTCATATTTTTCAAGCAGAAATTGCAAACGGCCATATGTTTGCAAGGTGTGAAAATGATATTTCTGACTTGCTGATAACAAATCACACATTTCAAATTTTCATATTGTCTGAATTTATCCAAATTCTTCAATTTAAGGTTTTCTTTTTCATTATTATTTTTCAAAAAATTTCTAACAAAAACAATCAATTTCTTCAAAAGCTTAATCCCGCAATAAAAATTAATAAAGCAATATAGTATCAAAATAATGCGTTTCCTTCTAATCTTTTTCAAAATCTCATCTAAAATAAAAGATTTATCTTTGAGAAAATAATCCGGTTTTTCAATTCTAAGACTCTTTGTTACAAAATTATAGATAATTTTTCCGTAAACCGTGATAAAATTATCAATTTCTATCCCTAATTCCACATCACAAGTCCCCACTGGAACCCCTTTATAACTAAGTTTATCCTGGGCAAATAATGATAGAATTTGAAAAAAAATATAGAAGAATGAGAAGATTTTTCTAAAGAATGTAATCTTATTATTGATTTTTTTGTCAGTGTTAATAAGATTCAGAGCTTGCGTAGCGATTACCTGAAGGTTTTTATATATTCTGCAATAGGATTTCCCCTCATAGTCCTTTAAATCAAAGAATGACACTTGTTTTACATTCTTCTGTTTAGGAATTTGCTTCAAAAGAGTCACAGGGTTCACGAACCTATCATTATCATAAATCTGGCTTAAAAAACTCATTTTATAGACCAATTTAATGGTTTCTTTAAGTGAGCTCTTCACAAAATTATCAGACTGGACTATTCCCTCTATAAAGCCTTGTAAAATTATTTCATTTTTATTGGTTTTGGAGTAATCTAATTGCGATTTATCCTTTATGTTCAATAAACTCTCGATCAAAGATGAGGGTGTGTAGATTTTTGCCGTGTTTATTGAGGAATACTCATCAAATAGACCCTGAAGATCTCGATTGAAATTGAAAATACCGTAGGCTGATAATAAAAAACTTAGTGAGCTAGAAAATAAATCCATTTGCTTTTTTTTCGAAAACCAATTAATTTATTGAAAAGCTTTTAATAAATTTGTTAAAAATAATTAATTTCAAAATTTAAGCTTTTTTTGTCAATAATTTTTTTTTTAAATAGAGCTTTTTTCCTTAAAGGATCTTAAATGGAAAAATATAGTGCTAAGAATAAAAAATATAGGTTGTTAGAAAAAACAGGGGTTTATTAATGATGTTTTTATTGAAGATTAAATGGAAAATTTGTGAAGAAAACTGATTTACCTGTGGGACAAGATGATGTTGATCAGAGATTCTTATCGACTTGTGGCCAATTTTACAAGGCTTATTACGAGTGTTTGAAAGATATGGCAGCAGATGCGGTTTCTTGCAAGTTGTTTAGGAAGAGAGTGCAAAGATGTGAAGTTCAAAAGGGGTATTATGAGGATATTAAAATCGCTCTGAAGCATTATAATCCACAAACGGAAAAAATAATTTTATAATGTTTTTTTTAGAAAATTGAAAGAAAAAAATTTGAAAAAAATTATTTTATTGTTAATAAAAAAAAAATTATAAAATTTAAAAGGCATGTTTGATTTTTTTTCTTATTTCAGTGCATCCTCAACATTTTGAATATTTTGCCATTGTGATCTCTGATAAACCCCCAACAGATTATACTCCCCGACAACCCTTTCATTTTTTTCCAACGTATCCCAAATCACTTTGTTCATAAGATAAGATTTCGGCTGAAAGCAATCCGAAGCAACATCAATAAATTTTTTCTTCTCTTTGAAAAGATCTTTCTGATTGGTGATTTTATCTAAATACTCTTGTTTTTTTTCACGCCATTCATTCAAATCCGTTTTAATTTCATTTGTTTTCTTGTCAAACCACTCTTTATCTTTATCTAGTATATAAGCCAATAGATTATTATTAAGATAATAGATTTGTTCCAAAAAGAATAATGAATAAGATGATGATATATTCATTTTTTTTTCAATATTTCTTGCTAAATTTTCCTTTGTAAAATTCAGTCTTATTTCTTCTTGCTTTCTATCAAAAATTGTCTCACCGATATCATTATGAAACCCTCCCATTTTCTTCAATAAATTTGCTACAAACTTTCTATTTCCTCCTGAAGTCTTTAATAAAATCATCACATTCTCATATATTTTCTCTATCAAATTTGTTAAATCTTCTTTCAAAATCTTCAATCTTTTCATTTGAAAATTATTTAAATCATCTATTTTTCTTGGACTTAACAATATTACAGTTGAAATCGAATTATGATTCTGTTGCCCAACAAAGTATTTTTCTATATTTACTCTTTTCTCATTCTTTTTATTTTGTACTTTATTGACTATTATTTCATTGCTTTTATAGAATTTGCTTTCCAAAAATTGTTCAGTTTGTTTTGTTTTTAGTTCTTTCAAATGCAAAGAGAATTTCAAATTCCGATTTTTCAACAAACTATCAAATTGTGACTCTTCTTCTGAGTAATTATTCTTGTTATTAGAGACTGTTGTATTTTTTTTAGGACAGAAAAATCTTGGCATTTCTTTAGATTTTGATTGAGTATATGAGTTTACTGTCAGTGGTTTTAATGATTGTTCAGCGGAGGAGTTTATTGATGGAAAATTACTTCGCATAAAATAATCAAATTTTTTGGAGATTTGTGTTTTTTGAATTTTTTTTTGCAAATGTGTTTTAGAAGTTTTGGGTTTTGAATCAATAAAAGAGGCTCCATTGGAGGATGCTCCAGGAAAATAGGATGAATAGGTGAGTTTATTCGTTATAAAGATGTCGTTTTTTCGCATGAGATTTTATATTTGATTTTTTGATCTGAATAAAAAATAAATTATTAAATTGAAAATTTTGGATGAATTTTTTTTTTAAACGCATACAAAAATTTTGTGTTCTTTTTAAAAATTTAAAAAATTGTGTTTTAATTTTTCTTTTTCTTCTTCATTTTGTTGACGTCTTCAATATTTTGGACCAATAACTTCAAAGGAGTTTTCAATTGCACTGCAATGGACATCTCAACGTTTTTTTTATCTTCTTTGCAATTGACTGTGCATCCGATTTCTTTACAATAAAGCACAAATCTAAGATAAAAATTGATTTTATGCTGACAACAACATTATTTTTTATTCAAAAAAGAAAAATTTATAGAAAAAAACCTTTTTGTATCAACTTTCAAATATTGTGATAACCCCCTCGCTTCCATTTGAAAATCAAAGAAAAAAAGGCATAAAACAATGATATAACAAATCATTTTATCATCATTGATTCGATGGTATTTAAACCCGCTGTTCTCTGAATTTTGAATTGGAGTCAATTGATAAAATTTGTTCAAGATATTCTGCACGAAAATCGGCTTGATATTCAATTCCTTTGCAATCACATCCAAAGGTTTATGGTAGCTTCTGAACCGAAAGATTTTTAATAAAAAGTCCACATAAAGCAAAGTCTTTAATTTAAACATAAGATTCACATTTTTCTTGGTTTTCTTGTCAAAAATTTCATAGAATTTGATCAGTTTCTCATGAATAAAGTCCGTATAATACTTCATTTCTCTTGAAGGAGAAGCTTCGTTCTTTATGATTTTCAAAGCGTATTTGATGTTTAACTGATTCCATTCATCTATTGAGATGATTGAATGTATATCATAAACCGTTTGCGGCGTTGAAGCTTTGAGATTAAAATCTGGCAAAAAACTTCTTTTGCTCTTTAACTCCTCGTTTTTGTAATTTTCATCCTGCTTTTCGGTTTTTTTCTCTAAATCCATTGCTTTTTCTTGCAAAAGAGATTGTATTTCATTTGCAGATGAAATATTTTTTTCCTATTTTGTGCAGAATTTAAAAAATAAAAAGAACATTTTTCATAAAATTTTATTCATACCTCCACAATATTACTAAGCATTTGTTGAAGCTTCCTTTTGCTTTTTTTTGTACCAAACTCAGCTACCAACATTTGTTTTTGTTCCAAAGCGTTCATTTTAGAAGAAAGATTCACCACCTGTGAAAAATCTTCATTTTCTGGTTTTATTTTTTTAGTCTGTTTCATGTTAAATATATGATCAATATCATATAATTTCATTCGTTTCTTTGAATCGGAAAGAACTCCAATCAAATATTTATTCTCTTGGTTCTTTTCACTATTTTCTCCAAAGTTTTTACCGATGTATTCGAATTTTTCATTCTCTGCTTTCATAATCCTTTTATCCTTTTGACCATAAAGGTTAAAATTTATTTGATTTGATTCAGGAGTTAAAGAAGAGGAATCTTGAGAGAAGAATGAAGATGGAGGAAGGTTTTCAGGGAAGGTGACTGCTGTGAAAGAATGATAAGTTTCTTCGGATTTAGGCTCATATTCTAAAATATAGGACATTTGGAAATATTAATAGATATTTTTTTTTAGCAAAATTATTGAACTATTTAATAAAAATTTTTTTTGACAAAAAATTAAAGGTTTCTTTTTTTTTGTTGAAAAGTAACAATAATTATTTTTTTAATATAAATTTTTTTTTTTTGGGACCAATTTTTAAGAAAAAATAAATTTCTTAAATAAAAATATTTTTAATGATGAAAACTATTTTTTATATGTATTTTTGGGTTATAAAAGTTTTTTTTTTTTTTTTATCTTTATCTTTAATTTTTTTAAAAAATTTACAAATATTAATTAATTTATTTAATGGAGCCACTTTCTCAATCCTATGAAAATAATCTGTTTTCAAAAAATCACAAAACATTACATAAATCTCACAACTGTGGAAATCGTTTTGGGTTCATTGACGAAACCATCACATACGACGACATGATCCTTTTCGAGAAGGTGCCATCTTTCAAAATCTCGCAAATAACTCTCTATTCAAGCGACAAAACAATCTATGGATATCAAATCATTTATAACAATTCCCAAACAAATGAGTTTTATGCTGGAGCAAATACCACAATAGAGCCACAAAATCCAGATCATATTCCACAAACCTTGAAATTAGCTGATGATGATTATATTATTTTAATCAAAGGTCGATGTGGAGCTGTGATAGATTATTTGAGATTTGAGACAAAACAAGGCAAAATATTAGAAGGAGGTTCCATAGGAACCGATTTTGAGTTAAAAGCCAAAAACGACTTCTATTTCAGCAATTTTGGAGGCACTTTATCGGTAGAGAATGGACATTTAGTGGCACTATCCTTCGATGAAATGCCTATTCAACCTCCAGAAGGCAAGATCAATGAAATCAGAAGCTTCAAAAATTTTCGGACGATTTTTAAACTGACTTCAGATTATTTGGAATTTACCGACTTGGTCAATATCTTCTCGCTGAACAGTCATATATATTCTTTGAGATATGACCTTTATTGTCTAAATAATCTTGCAAGTTTGGCTTTAAAATCGGTTAATAATCAATACCGCTGCTATTTGAAAAATCTTATGAAAAATGAAAAAATTACAGATGAACAGTCTTACAATAATATTAAAGCGATGATAAAATTTACAAGTAATAAATTGATGAACCCTTATGGGGCTATGGGGTTCGAATATTGGAAAAAAAAAAATGGAGGGTTTGTTGTTGAGACATTTTTGACACAACCTTATAGAACCCATTGTTTTGCAGGAACTTATTATGAATCAGAAGTTTATAATGAATTTCTTGTAAATGAATTGTTTGATGGCGAGTTTATTGAAGGTTTTTTGAAGGGACATTATATTATTCTCGCTGGAGGATATATAGCGAGAAGATTTGATTGCGGGTCCAAAGGTTATATTAATTTGAAAGTATATAATGAGGCGGGGGAAATTATTTTTGGGACTAATGTGGAAAAAAATCAATTAAATACAAATTATGAAACGATTTGTATCAAATATAAATTCGAAAAAGTGAAAATTCCGCATAAATTTAAATTTTGCTTTGGAGGGATAGACTTGAAATTTTGGGCTGGGAATTATGGGCCGAGATTTTCTGGACTTTTTATAAGGGGATATAAAGCTTCTTATTTAGAATGAAGATGTTTCATAAAAACGACACGGATAAAATTTATTTAATGAATTGAAAGATAAAAATTTTTTGTTTAATTAAAAAAAAACTAAACTTTTTTTATTAAAA
>JFJP01001847.1_pt2 | contig 24675 bp, 23 predicted proteins | sample 431651 | NCBI WGS metagenome assembly JFJP01 (sample SAMN02602958, study PRJNA72255) | Microbial mat metagenome, whole genome shotgun sequencing project. | biome: fresh water; feature: sink hole; material: water; isolation source: purple microbial (photo- and chemosynthetic) mats found in...
CGCCAATTGAGTTTCAAGGCGGCCTTGCAACTGATCCGTGCCTTCGAGGAGAACCTGCGACATGCTCCACGGGGCAGGCTGTCTGTCCGGCGGAGCTATCTGCTCGCAGGCATCGCGCAAATGCGCATACTCCATCGTCCAGGTCGGGCCGAACCCCGTGTCGTGAAGCGACGAACCCAGAAACATCCCTTGATGACTCGGCCCCGACAAGACCTCAAAGCAGACTTGACCAAGCAGCACGCTAAGCGTGAGCGGGACTTAAGGTAGTGCCATTGGGGCCAGGCTCGAATTTGCCGATCGGCAGCGCGTAGGGCGGAAAAGCGCAGCGCCTTCCGCCGCATGAACCCATGTGACTCATCCAACCTGATCCTTGGTGAAATAAATCAGTTGCCTCTGGTGCTTCAACGCCAGCAACACCACCTCCGATTCGTCATGCGCGTACAAAACAATGTATCGACCCAGCACGAATTCCCGCAGATTGGGTAAGCCAGCCTGGGCTGCCAGGTTCTCTACGGACTCCGCCCTAAGCCTTGCTTGTGCCGAGCGACTGGTCAGAAAGCGGGCCGGGCGACCCCCTGCCGGCGACCAAGACAAAACGCTGACCATTTCACGCAGCGCTTGCTTCAGCTTGCGGAAGCGTTCGCCTGCCGAGGGTGCATCCTGTTCAACGAGGAAAAGCCGGGCTACTTCAAGGTTGGCGAGAAAATTAGGGGCTGCAGCAACGCTTGCCCGTGTTGGCAAAGTCATTGGTCCGACAAGGCCGACAGCAATTCATCCGTCGATACCCGCTGCCCGGCAAGAATTTGCCGCAACCCCGTCTCGGCTTCACCCAGTAACACCAGATTCGCATGCTCCGCTTCAAGCGCATGGTAGTAATCGAGCTTGCGAGCATCGACGATGGCGACATAACTCGATCCATTCTTGGTCAATACTTTCTCCGCCCCTGCGCCGACAACTTCCTCGGCAAGTTCAGTCAGCCGGGCGCGTGCTTCACTGATCGGCACCACATCACTTGTTCGTAAGCTCATGTTGGAATCTCGTTAATAGATACGTTAACGATTATTGTAATTTCCCCGGCTCGGTCTTGGCTATCCGTGATTCAGTCACAAAGTTGGAGCAATAAGTGCATCAGCAGACCGCGGATGCCAAGGATTGCGCTGGCGGCCTTGGCGAGGCTATTGCTTCTATCCACACCTCTTTCTCGTCGGTATCGGTTAATTTGGGGTGAAATATCCACGATCCTATTTTATTGCCAGACCCCGTTTTCATTGACAACATCAAGTACGCACCAATAAGGTAGTGCTCAACACTACAAATCAAGGCGTTCTCATGAAAACCATCACCGCAGCAGAAGCCAATCGCCAGTTTTCACGTGTGTTACGTGATGTCGGCCAAGGTGAGGTATTCACCGTGCTGTCGAGGGGGAAAGCTGTCGCAACCATTGCTCCCGTGAAGTCTGGAGATGTACGCCGCCATGCAGCAAAAGCTGCGTTGGTAGATCGCCTGCACATGCAAGAAGCAAGTGGCGAGCGCAACTGGACGCGCGACGAACTCTACGAGGGCTGACCATGAGAATCGCACTCGACACCAACGTGATGGCCTATGCGGAAGGCCTTGGTGACGAAACTCGTTGTGCCGCCGCAATCACGCTGATTGAGCAATTGCCGGCAGATCTTGTGTTGCTGCCGGCACAAACATTGGGCGAGCTTTACCGAGTTCTTACCGGAAAAGCCAAGCGCGAAGCCACCGAAGTGCGCGAAGTCATTCTGGGCTGGGCCGATAGCTTCGTGGTCGCTGATTCGTCATGGACTGCATTTCAATCTGCGCTTGATCTGGCCGCCGATCATGGCTTGCAGATATGGGATGCACTGATCATGTCTATCGCAGCAGAAAATCATTGCCGCTTGCTGCTCAGCGAAGACTTGCAGAATGGCTTTACCTGGCGAGGTGTTACGGTCGTCAACCCATTCGCCATGCCGCGTTCGAGGTTGCTTGTCAGCGTTCTATCTGTCCCTTGATCGTGTCCGACCGCATTGTTTCGTTCTGATGTGCTCCGTAATGGTCACCCGGAAAAACTAAAGAAACTGCCATTCTTCATCAAGCGTGCAGTCGCGTGGGCAGAGGCCGTACAGGATGCAACCGCTCTCTACGGCGTGCCACCCATGCGCGGGTGTGCCGGAGAGCGTTTCCATCTGGTAGTTCAGAACGTATGCACCAGCCTGTATTGGCTGCGCCGCAACAGGTCGTCGGAATCGAGGCCGTAGCCGAGGTAGACCTTGATTCCTGTCAGCCCCCGGCTGTCGGCCTTGTTCAAGACGGGAACCGTGACGGTGGACGGCAGGCTGCCCGTTTGCCAGGCCGGCAGGGGGCCGTCGGTGTAGGCTTGCCAGCCTGTGCCGTTGTGCAGATACAAGGCATTGTCGGTCTGGGCGGCGAGGTAGATGCCGCCTTCGCGGCCGACATCGGCGGCGGCAACGCGGACGCTGGCGGTCAGCGTGTAGCTGTCGCTGTCACCGGAGCCGGTGGCGGTGGCGGCAAAGGTTTGCGCACGCGGTGTCAGCAGCGCGAGTTGTACCGATTGGGCGGGCAAGGAAAACCTGCTGCCGCTGGTGGCGACGGTGGCGATGCTGTCGTTGGCATCGCTGACCGCGCGGGTGACAACGTGATAGTCGGCCAGCGTCTTGCCGTCGGCGAAGCTGGGCGTCCAGTTCGCGACGGACGCGCCGGTGTTGGCAAGCAGCAGGGCGCGCGCGCCATCGTCATTCTCGGCGGCGAGCGTGTAAATGCCGCTCTGTCCGCCGCTCACGCCGAGCCGATGCGCGTAGCGGCCGATCTCACGCCAGAGTTGCCATGCGAGGCCGATCTTTTTTGGTTGGCCGTCGGCGTAATAAATGCCGTAGAAGAAGGGCGCATCCATGCTCGGGTCGGGGCCGCGATAAAACAGGGTTTGCTCGATGTCGTCGCGATTTTGCAGCCCGATCCAGGCGCCGGTCAGGATGGCCGCCCCCTTTGATTGGGTGCGGACCTGCAAGCCTTCGCCGGCATCGACGCTGCGATCGTCGGTGTTCCATTCGGAAACGATGGTGGGCACGGCCGTGAAGCCGCGTTCGTCCAGCGCTTGGCGAAAGTAGGCGGCGCAGGCGGCGATGTCGTCAGCGCTGTTTGAATAGATGTGCCAGGAAAAATAGTCGAGTGGGCTGCCCCGCGCCTTGACGTGGTCGAGAAATGCCGCAGTCCATGCCTTGCCGTTGGTGGAAGTGCAGCCGTTGTGCGTGATGGCCGGGCCGCCGATTATCAACTCGGGAAACGCGGTGCGCAGCGCGCGTGCCGTCGTGTCATAGAGGCTGAAAAACTGAGTCGAGGTGAATGGTCGCGGCCAGAAAGTAAGGTTGTCTGGTTCGTTCCAGATTTCGACGTAGCGAAAGCTGTTGTTGAAGCCATTCCACTGCCCCTGGCGATAGTGCTTGAGAACGTTGATGCTCGCCTGCACCCAGTTGCCCAGTTGAGCGTCCGAAGGCGGGGTCGAGTTGTTGTAGGAATCGCCGATGCGAAAGAAGGGTTCGAAACCGTTATCGACGATGCTGGCGAACACCGTATCGCTCGACCGGCCTTCCGAACTGACCGGGGCGGTGAAGTTGTAGCTGGTGGAGAGCGCGGGATTCTTGCTGCGGTCGGGATAGAGCGTCGCCATGTCGAGCGGGCCATAGTAGTCATGGGTGCGGATCAGGTCGATGCCGAGTTGCCGGTAGACTGCGGTGAGATCTGCATTGTTCGCGCTCGCCGCCGGCAGCGGGCCGATGTTGATGCCCAGCAGCGAACGCAGGTCGCCGTTGCGAGCGCCGATGGCGAGGCCGAGATCGGCGGCGCTCGCAACCACACAGAACGATGACAGGATGCCCGCCAGGGCGAGTTTCAGGCTTCTTTCCATTTGCGTACCTCGTAACGGTAAAGTTTTACATCGGGCGACCCGAAGTCGGTGGTGAAGCCGGCTTTCTGTTTCAGAAGGTCGAAAAACTGGCCCGGCTCGGGCAGGCTTTCCCTCACTTGTGGCGGGAATGCGCTGCCGCCGGCCATGGCAAGTGAGTGAACCTGCTTCCCGCCAAACGCCATCAACCTGACGTCGGGGCGGGGTCGAGATGCATCCAGGTGGAGACGCCGCCGGACAGCAAACTGGCCTGGAAGCCTTCCTGGCGCAGCATGCAGATGGCGTTGTAGGCGCGGATGCCGACGCCGCAGACGACCTGGATGGGCTTGTCTTTCGAGAGTTCGCCGAGGCGGGCGCGGAGTTCGTCGATGGGAATGTGCTTGCCGCAGGGCATGGGATCTTGCTGCAGCTCGCCGGCGGTGCGCACATCGAGCACCAACGCGGTCTGGCAGCCGATTTCGTTCCAGTGGGTGATCGGCAGATCGCCGCGCATGGCGTTCGCGGCAACCATGCCGGCGAGGTTGACCGGGTCTTTGGCTGCGCCGTATTGCGGCGCGTAGCAGAGTTCGGCTTCTTCCAGATCGAACACCGTGGCGCCCATCTGGATCGCCATTGCGATGACGTCGATGCGCCGTTCAACGCCATCTTCACCAATCGCTTGCGCGCCCAAAACGCGGCCATTGCTGGTGTCGTAGAGCAATTTCATGTTGATGGTTTTCGCGCCCGGGTAGTAACCGACATGGTTGCGCGGGTGGATGTAAATCGTCTCGTGCGGGATTTTGTGGCCACGCAGCGTGCGCTCGTTGAGGCCGGTGCTGGCCAGGGTCAGGCCGAACGCGCCGCATACGGCGGTGCCTTGCACGCCACGAAATCCGCGGCGCTTGCCGGTGATGATATCGGCCACCAATCGGCCCTGGCGATTGGCTGGTCCGGCCAGCGGCAACGCGGTGCGCTTGCCGGTGATGGCGCAACTGACTTCAACCGCATCGCCGACGGCGAAGATGTCGGGATCGGAGGTCTGCATGCGGGAATCGACCACGATATGGCCGCGCGGGCTGACTTCCAGCCCGCACGATTGCGCCAGAGCACTGTCCGGACGCACGCCGATGGCCAGAATCAGCATGTCGGTCAGCAATTGTTGGCCATTTGAAAGCGTCACCTGGAGCGGGCCCAATCGGCCTGACGCGGCATCACGGTCGATCCGGCTGACCTCGGTGTTCAGGCGCAGATCGATGCCGGCGGCACGCACCGCATTGGTCATCGGTTGCACCATCTCCGGGTCGATGGTGGTCATGATCTGCGGATCGCGCTGGATCAGGGTGACGCCAATTTCCAGATGATGCAGGTTTTCGGCGACTTCCAGGCCGATGAAACCGCCGCCGACGACGACCGCGTGGCGCACGTCATGTCGCTTGATCCATTGTTTGATCTGGTTGCTGTCGGGTACGGTGCGCAGCGAAAAAATCCCCGGCAGATCGATGCCGGGCAGCGGCGGGATCAGCGGCAGCGCGCCGGGTGACAGCACCAGGTGGTCATAGGAAAGTTGTTCCTGGCTGCCATCCAGACGGGTGATCTGCACGCTCTTGTTGGCGCGATCGATGCCGGTGACGTTATGGCCGGTGCGCACGTCGATATTGAAGCGTTCCTTAAAGAACTCGGGGGTGGCCAGCAGCAAATCTTCTTCGTTGGCGATGATGCCGCTGACATAGTAGGGCAGACCGCAGTTGGCGAAAGATACATGCGGGCCGCGTTCCAGCACGATGATGCGGGCATGTTCGTCGTTACGGCGCAGGCGCGCCGCGCAGGAAGCGCCGCCGGCGACGCCGCCGACAATGACAGTGGTTTTGTTCATGATTTTTCAGTTTTGAGAGTTGATCAGCAGGCGGTTTCGCCTTCCCAGTCGGACATGCCGTTTTTCATTGCAACTACGTTATAACCGCGCTGCTTGAGCAGGAAAGCGGCCACCGCGCTGCGCTTGCCGCTCAGGCAGACGGTGATGTATTTGCCATTCTTGTCCAACGCGGCTCCAGCGCGGGCACGTAATTCTGGCAGTGGCAGATGGATGGCGCCGGGTATGTGGCCATCTTCGAATTCCTCGGCATAGCGCACGTCGACTGTTTTCCAGTCGTTTTCCAGCATCTGCGGCACGGTGTCGGGCGCAACTTCCTCGATCAGCGGTTGTGACATCAGATTGCGGAAATCCTGCTCGCCCAGCACCAGCAATTCGCCGTCTTCGATCATCTTTACGGTGGCATTGCGATTGCCGCCGACAACCAGCGCTTCATCGCCGAAGGTGTCTTTCGGCCCCAGAGTGGCGACCAACTTCTGTTCGTCGTCGTAGATGTCCGCCTTCCAGATTTCGGCGCTACCAGACCAGATCAAATAGAACGCATCGCCGCGCTCACCCTGGGTGACGATCACCTCGCCCGCTTTGACCTGGCGCGGTTGCATCAACTTGAGCGCCTGCATGACATGTTCCAGCGGCAGGCGCTGGAAGGCCAGCGCATGGCGAATCGACAGCAAGCGCTTGACCAGATCAGCGCCCTCCGACTGGCTGGCGTAAGCGGCCAGTTCAGTCCAGGACGACAGCATGTCGAGGAATTCTGCATCGGCCAGCACGACAACCGCATCTTCTTCCGCCCGCAGGCGATTTTCGCCCTCCTGTGTCAGCACCGTGTGTTCGCGCGTGGCGGGCAAATCAAGCAGAACGCCTGCCGGCTCCAAACGCACCTTGCCGGAGATCGTGGTGATGCGTAAGCCGGCTTTTTGGGTGATGAAACTGTCGCCGGCGAATAAGGCAATCAGACGAACGCCGTCGCCAAGTTGCTCACGCGCGGCATCGTTCAATTTGGTATACGGCGCGATGCCCAGATGCCGCAGATAGTCAAAAACTTCAGACGAAATAAGGGGTTCGTTGGTCATTCGTGTTTCTCCTGAATTCAATCCATGATCGGGACCGGGTCAATCCATGGATTGATGATCGGCACGCCAGTGGGTTCAAAATCCGCGACGTTGCGCGTTACAACAATCATGCCATGTACAAGCGCTGTCGCGGCGATCAGTCCGTCACGAACAGGGCGGGGAGCTGGAACATAGAGCTGCGCACTCTGCAGCGCAACAGCGGTATCGACGGCCAGGACGCGGCCAGTGAAAGCAGTCAACACGTGGCCGTTCAGCCATGCCCGAAAAATCGCACCCTGCGCGGGGTCGCGCCGTTCGGCCAGCAGTACGCCAATCTCCAGTTCCTGGATGCTGATCACCGATAGAAACAAATCGCTGGCATCCACGCTATCGGCCCAATCGGAAACGAATTTATCCGCTTTCCCGGCACGAATTTTTCGCAATTCGGATACGACATGGGTGTCCAGCAGGTACATCAGGAGAAATCCGCTGATTGAGCTGGGTCACGCAGTTGCGGATTATCAAATTCAATATCCTCGATTCCTGGCATCGCCAGCAGGTCGGCAATCTTTGTTCGCTCTCCGGTGATTTTTTTGTACTCGGAGAAGGTAAGCAACACATGCGCGGGCCGGCCTCGGTCAGTAATGATGACGGGCCCCGCCTCGGCAGCCTTCTTTGCCTTGCCGGCATCCTGGTTGAACTGGCGGCTTGAAAGGGTTGTGATGGTCATGTTGGCACTTCCTAAGCGCGATAATGTAGATACGTTACTACGATGCATCTCGGCTGACCAAGTTCAAATTCTGGATTGAAGCTCTGCTGCTTACGGCATCGATTCAAGGTTCAAGGACATGTGCAGTGCTGCGGCCTGCTCCGGTTCAGCGGCGCAACTCGGCAATATCTTGCAGCAACGGCGTCACCACCGGTTCGATCTTGCGCCGCATCAACGAGCCGATGGCGGTGGAGCGGGCGAAGATGGCTTTCACCGCGTTGTCATCGCAGCGCGCCAGGCGGGTGGCGGCTTGCAGTTTGGCGGCAAAGGGGAGCCAGGTTTCATCGCTGACTTGATCCAGCGCGTTGAAGTCGATGTCGCTGGAAAAATAGCGGCCGATGGCGTTCAGCGTATGGCTGACGACTTCTTGCGTTTCCGGTCGTTCCAGCACTTCGCTGGCGGCGTCGAGAAAGGTCTGGCCCTGGCTGGAAAGGGCGCGTTCCAATACGCTGCCCGCCGTGTTTGGTGCGCTCGCCAGCATGGCGCTGACGGCTTGGTGTTGCGCATGCGCGGCGAGCGGCAGCGGCAAGTTGCCGGCGGCCATTTCGAGAAAAGCGACGTAATGGGTGTTGCTGCGGCGGCCCCATTTCCACATCGTTTCCAGACCCGCCGGGGTGACCGCGCGGGAGTGAATCAGCACGGCGATGGTGTCGATGATGCCGAGGTGATCGTCTTGCAGAAACGGGAGATGTTCGACCAGGAAGTCGGCCAGCACTCGCCCCATCGGGCCGGCGGCGACGGCTTCGCGGCGCAACATCAGGCGGGCGTTTTCAATGGTCGGCGAGGTCCACCAGGCATGCCGCGCCAGTTCGTCGGTGAGGGCCGGTGAATAGACCACGGCGACTACCGCCTCGGGTTCGCCGGTGAGCAGCAGTTTGCCCAGATTGACGCCTTCCATCTGGCCGTGGCGGGTCCAGCGCGTGAGGAAGACCGGATAGCCGCCAGGCGAACCCAGCGCGTGGCCGGACAGCATTTCGCGCACCTGACGCAGGTATTTGTCGGCGCGGCAGTTGGGGCTGAGCGGAATGCTCGCCTCGCCCTTGTCGGTGAGGGCATACAGGGTGAGGGTGGATTCGTCGATGCGGATCGCTTTCAAATCCTGCGCCAGCAAAACTTGCAGGCGGAAGCTGTCTTCGGGGGAAAGCCCTTCACTCATTGCAGTCCATGCTCCAGGTAGGGTGCGCCGGGCGCACCATGGCGCGTTAATTGGTGCGCATGGCGCACCCCGCGAATTGTCATTCGCCCAGTTTCTCGAAACACTTCGCGGCGGCGGCGATGGTGGCGTCGATGTCGGCGTCGCTGTGCGCGGCGGAGACAAAGCCGGCTTCGAAGGCGGAAGGCGCGAGGTAGATGCCTTCGTGCAGCATCAGGTGATAGAAGCGGTTGAAGCTTTCCTTGTCGCTGTCCATGACTTCGGCATACGACGTTGGCGGGATGGCGCGGAAATAGACGCCGAACATGCCGCCAACCGAGTCGGCGCAGGCGAGGATGCCGGCATCACGCGCGGCGGCGGTGATGCCGTCGCACAGGCGTTGAGTTTTGGCGGTGAGCGATTCATAGAAGCCGGGGGCGGAAATTTTCTCCAGCGTTTTCAGCCCCGCCGCGACCGCCACCGGGTTGCCGGACAAGGTGCCGGCTTGGTAAACCGGGCCGAGCGGCGCCAGCTTGTCCATGATTTCGGCTTTGCCGCCGAATGCGCCCACCGGCAGGCCACCGCCGATGACTTTGCCCAGCGTGGTCAGGTCGGGCGTGATGCCGTAGAGGCCTTGCACGGAACCTTTGCCGACCCGGAAGCCGGTCATGACTTCGTCGAAAATCAGCACCGCGCCGTACTTGGTGCAGTTCTCGCGCAGGCATTCGAGGAAGCCGGGTTTCGGTTTGATCAGGTTCATGTTGCCGGCGACCGCCTCGACGATGATGCAGGCGATCTCGTTGCCGCTTTGGCCACCCCGTGCGGCAAACAACTGGTTGACCTGATCGATGTCGTTGTAATCGAGCACCACGGTATGGCCGGAACAATCGGCCGGCACGCCGGCGGAACTCGGCTGGCCGAAGGTGAGCAGGCCGGAGCCGGCTTTCACCAGCAGGCTGTCGGCGTGGCCGTGGTAGCAGCCTTCAAACTTCACCAGTGTGTCGCGGCCGGTGTAGCCGCGCGCGACGCGGATGGCACTCATGGTGGCTTCGGTGCCGGAGGAAACCAGTCGCAGTTTTTCCAGGCTGGGCAGCATTTCGACCAGCTTTTCCGCCATCCGCAGTTCCATTTCGGTGGGCGCGCCAAAGCTGAGACCGAGCGCGGCGGTGTCGCACACCGCACGCACCACGTCGGCGTCGGCATGGCCAAGGATCAACGGCCCCCAGGAGCCGACATAATCAAGATACGACTTGCCATCCGCATCCCAAACCCGGCTGCCCGCTCCTTTGGCGAAGAAGCGCGGCGTGCCGCCGACCGAGCGGAAGGCGCGCACCGGCGAGTTGACGCCGCCGGGGATGAATTTCTGCGATTGTTCGAACAGTTCGTCGTTGCGTGAGGTCATGCGGATTCCTTGTCTTCGGATGGTGTAACGACCGTAGGGTGCGCCGCGCGCAGCGTTGAACGTCTGCTGGTGCGAGCGGCGCACCCTACGAAATCAGGTTTGGAAAAGTTGGGTGAAGTTTAAGGCAGCTTGCTGCGGGTCGGGCGCGTCGTAAAGCGCGGTAATCACCGCCAGCAGATCGGCGCCAGCGGCCACCAGCGCGCCGGCGTTATCGAGCGTGATGCCGCCGATGGCGCAGATCGGCAGGCCGGTTTCGTGCTTGGCCGCGTTGAGCAAAGCCGGGTCGGCGCGTTTGGCTTGCGGCTTGGTCGGGGAAGCAAAAAAGCTGCCGAAGGCGAGGTAATCCGCCCCCGCGCGTGCCGCCGCCAACGCCAGCGGCAAACTCTGATAACAGGAGGCGCCGAGGATTTTGCCGGGGCCGGATGCGTCCAGCCGAACGCGCGCGGCGGCAATATGACCGTCGTCTTCGCCCAGATGCACGCCATCGGCTTCGCTGAACAGCGCAAGTTCCAGATCGTCGTTGATGATCAGACGGGCGGCGTATTGGCGTGTCAGCCCGCGCAGCGCGACGGCGTGTTCTTGCCGATGGCAAGCCGAAGTCTGCTTGTTGCGGTACTGCAAGATTCGGCAGCCGGCGCGCAGGATGGCTTCGGTGGCGTCCAGCAATCGGCGCGTATCGTTCCAATCCGGCGTGATGGCGTACAGACCATGCAGCGGCGGTTCAGTCTTCATCATCATCCCCGCGCACCCAGTAAAGGCGATCTGGAATGAATTGGCCCATGCCGGGGCGATAGGCGTTTTTCAGTGTTTGGTAGGTGTATTCCTGCGCCTCTTTCACCGCTTCGGAAACATCAAGACCGAGCGCCAGCAGCGCCGCCACCGCCGACGCCAGGGTGCAGCCGGAGCCGTGATAGGAGCCTGGCAAACGGTCCCAGTTCAGACGATGCACGACGCCGCGGGTGTTGTAGAGGGTATTGGAAACCTGTGCGCCTTGTTCGTGTGCGCCGGTGATCAGGACGAATTCGCTGCCCATATCGATCAGTCGACGAGCGCATTCCGACAGTTCCGGGGTGTCGCTTTCAACATCCGGATCTTCTACCAGGCGGCGAGCTTCCAGGCTGTTGGGCGTCAGAATGGTGGTTTGCGGCAGCAATAAATCGCGCAGGGCGTCGAGCAATTCTTCATTGGCGAGCGGATCGCCCCGGCCAGAGGTGAGCACCGGGTCGAGCACAATCGGAATATCGGGGTAGTCGGAGATGACTTCGGCGATGGCGGCCACCGCTTCGATGCTGCCGAGCATGCCGATCTTGATCGCGGCTACCGGCATATCTTCCAGCACGCTGCGCGCCTGATCGATGATCCAGTCGGGTTCGAGGGGAAAAAAATCATCCACGCCAACGGTGTCCTGCACCGTCACCGCAGTAACCACCGAAAGCGGATGGCAACCCATACTGGCAAGGGTCAGGATATCGGCTTGCAGACCGGCGCCCCCGGTCGGGTCGGTGCCGGCAAAAACCAGGACGGCGGGCATAGGCGCAATTGACATAGCGAAAACCTTGGCGGGTGAGGTAAGAGTTGGCAGAATCGGGCAGAATCGAATTCTCACATAACTCACCTTGGCTCGCCTGGACTGCGCATGGAATATAGAACCTGGATGTGTCTGGTATGTGGTTTCATTTATGACGAAACCAATGGATTGCCGGAAGAGGGCATCGCCCCTGGTACGCGCTGGGAAGATGTTCCAGTCAACTGGACATGCCCGGAATGCGGCGCGCGCAAAGAAGATTTCGAAATGTTGAAAATATGACCGACGTCCGCAGTCAGTTGACCCGCACGCGGTGTTTGCCGATGCTTGCCTGGCGCACGAATGGAGAAGAGAAATGCTGATATTTTGGCGTTGGGCGATTTTTTCGCTGTTGTTGGCAATCAATGCCCAGGCGCGGGCTGATCTGATCCTGAATGTGACGCTGGACTACGACCAGGAACGCGATCATGTCGGCACTCAGATGGTGTTCAACGATCTGGCCAAATTCCTTACCGGAGAAGTCGGCCAGCCGGTCAAGCTGATCATGACGCAGAATGCCGAGCGTGTTGGCGAGCGGGTGCGTACCGCGACCTATTCCATCTTGCTGGCGCCGGCGCAGTTGGTCGGCATGGCCATGCGCAACGGCTATACCCCGATTGCCAGAAGTCGGCAGGATGCGCGTGTGGTGTTGCTGGCGACCAAGGCTTCGCAAGTCCGCAATCTCGACAGCGCGCGCGGCAAGCGGATCGTCATGCCGCACCGAGAATCGCTGGTGAGTTATATGGTCAACGGCGAAATGAATGCGCGCGGTCTGTCGCCAAACACCTATTTCGGCCAGATCATGTACATGAACAAATACGCCGCCGTGCTCTACGCGATGGACATCGGCCAGGCCGATCTGGTGGCGGTGAAAGAAAACATGGCCAAGGAATGGATCGCCCAGCACAAGGAAATCAACGTGGTGCATACCTTTCCGGATGTGCCGCTGGCCGGTGTGGTGGTGAATGACAAACTGAGTCCGGCGCTACAGGAAAAATTGCGCAATGCGTTCGCCAAGCTCGACAATACGTTGCAGGATCGTTTGATACGGATGAAGCTGGGCGCTTTCAAGCCCGCCGGCAAGGACGATTTCGAATTTGTTTCGACGCGCGGGTTTTATTCGCCAGAAGTGTTGCCCGGGGCCATCATTCCCACCGCGCAGCAAGTCCAAACCCTGATGAGCCAGGGCGCGAGTTTGTTCGATGTTCGGCCGCAAGCGCATTATCGCGAAGCGCATATTCCTGGCGCGATCAATGTTCACTACCAGATGAACAGCCCGAAGGAGATCGAATTTGATGACAGCGTCGATTCTTTCGATATTGGCAAACTGCCGAAGGACAAGAATGCGCCGATGATTTTTCAGTGCAATGGCGCCGAATGCTGGTATAGCTACAAAGCCGCGCGTTATATGTTGAAACGGGGTTACACCAAGATTTACTGGTTCCGCACCGGATTGCCGGCCTGGAAGGCGGCGGGGTATCCGGTACGTAAAGGGGCTTGATTCGGGCGCTTGAACGCAAGCGAACATAGAAGGCAAGGAGGCAGCATTGAACAACGCCAATGATCTGGCTGGGGCCAGAGTGATGGTGATAGACGACAGCAACACCATCCGGCGCAGCGCGGAAATATTTCTGCTCAAAGCCGGTTGCGAGGTCATCCTTGCCGAAGACGGCTTCGACGCCCTCGCCAAGATTGCCGATCATCAACCGGAAGTCATTTTTGTCGACATCATGATGCCGCGCCTGGATGGTTATCAGACCTGCGCCCTGATCAAGAAGAACCCGCGCCTGCGCGAGATTCCCGTGATCATGTTGTCGAGCAAGGATGGTCTGTTCGACCGCGCCCGCGGTCGTCTGGTCGGGTCGGATGAATATCTCACCAAACCTTTTACCAAAGACACGCTGCTGGAAGCGGTGCGGCGGCATCGTCCGCAGAGCGTCTAGCGGAAAATCAGGAAGTCATCATGCCCGTGAATAAAGTGTTGATCGTGGACGATTCGCCCACCGAGCGTTTCTTTCTTACCGATGTTTTGCGCAAGCAGGGTTATGACGTCATCACCGCCGAAAGTGGCGAAGAGGGGATCGCCACCGCCAAGCGTGAGCAGCCCGATCTGATCCTGATGGATGTGGTGATGCCTGGTCTGAACGGCTTTCAGGCCACCCGCCAGCTGTCGCGCGCGCCGGAGACCAAGTCCATCCCGGTCATTCTGTGTACCACCAAAGGACAGGAAACCGACCGCGTCTGGGGTCTGCGCCAGGGCGCCATCGATTACCTGGTCAAACCGGTCAACGCGGAAGAATTGATTGCCAAGGTCAGAGCGCTGAACTGATGCGAGACAAGCAAAGTCTGCGCGACTTTCAGACGCAGCTGGCGGACAGGCTGAAGCTTGCACAAGTTTCAGATGTCGCCACTTCCAAGCTCGGCTTTCTTGCTGGCGGCAAGTATTGGCTGGTCAATCTCGATCAGGTCAACGAAGTGGTCACCGTTCCCGGCCTCACTGAAGCGCCCTGGGCGCACCCCTGGTTTATCGGTGTCGCCAGTGTTCGCGGGGCGTTGTACGGTTGCACCGATCTGGCCGCTTTTTTCGGCCTTTCCGAACCGATGCCGGCAGGCGAATCACATTTGCTTTTGGTACACCCGCGATTTGGCATCAACGCCGCGCTGCGCATCGAACGCGCGCTGGGTCTGCGCGCGTTGGCTGATCTGAAGGCGGAACCGCTGCCGGAGGATGCCGAGGAGTGGGAAATTCGCCGCTGGCGCGACTCGGAAGATCGGGACTGGATTGAAATCAGTATGCAAAATCTGGTCTCGCAGCCGCGATTTCTGGAGGCGGGTTTGTAATGTTTTGCCTGTTGAGTGTTGGCAAGCGCTGAATTCACTCAGGTTGTTGATTGAAGCATTTTTTCGTCCGCGCTCGATTGCGGGCGTTGTTCACTTTCGAAGGGATTCGCAATGGCGATAAGCAAGCCGAACTTGGCGGTCGGCAATGTATTCGGAAATATGGCCAAGAACATCGGGCCTGGCTTCAAGCAGTTGGCCACGCGCTGGATGTCTCTCGATCCGGATCGGTTCCCCTTGATCAGTCGCGTCAGTCCGGCAAAACGGCAGCGTGTTCTGGTTGTCGCCTTGCTGTTTGCGCTGCTGTTGGCGGCTTTGGCCATTGTCTGGAACACCATCCAGGTGGGTAACCGCGCCGAATACATTGAAATCTCGACGCGTTTGCAGATGTTGTCGCAACGTTATACCAAGACCGCGCAGCAAGCCGTGCTGGGAAACAAGTTCGCCTTCGGCCAACTCAACGATAGCCGCAAAGACTTTGCCAGTGGCCTGAATACCTTGATCGATGGCGGTGCCGGCGTACCTTCTTCGCCAGGGTTCGTGCAGGCCGATCTCGCCGAGTTGAAGACGCGCTGGGAAATTTCCAAAAAAGATATCGAGTACCTGATTGCTCAGCAAAACATGTTGGTCGAACTCGGCGCCGCACTTGCCGAAATCAACCAGCGCAACAACGAGTTGCTCGACCTCACCGAACAGGTGGTGGCGCTGTTGCCAAGCGATTCGAAACGGCAACTCGCTTTCGCCAATCAGCAAGCGTTGTGGACGCAGCGGATGGCGAAAAACTCCAATACCTTGATGTCTTCCGATGTGATCAACCCGGAAACCGCTTATCAGCTGGGACAGGATTTGAACACTTTCCGGGAAGTGTTGACGGGGCTGCAAAATGGCAGCGCATCGTTGGGCGTTGCGGCGGTGGGGGATGCCGATGCGCGGGAAAAACTGCTCGAACTGGAAGAAGTGTTCAGCCGCTTCGAAGCGCAGGCGAGCCAGATTTTGAAGAACATGCCGCAGTTGGTCGAAGCCAAGCGCTCGGCGCGTGAGATTTTTGACGAATCGGAGAAACTCCTGGCCCTGACACAGGGCGTCACCGGGCGATATCAGGCGATGGGCAGCGGTATGTATCTGTTCCTGGCGATTCTGTTCGGCTTGATTGCCATGTTGTCGCTGATGCTGATGGGCATGATCAACGTCAAATCGGCGCAAAAGCGAGCGGAAGACGCGGCGCAAGAGAACCAGCGCAACCAGGACGCCATTCTGCGATTGCTGAACGAAATGGGCGACCTGGCGGAGGGCGACCTCACCGTGCAAGCGACGGTGACGGAGGACATCACCGGCGCCATCGCCGACTCGGTCAACTACGCCATTGAAGAGTTGCGCACCCTGGTGCAAGGCATCAACCGAGCCGCCCAGCAGGTCACCCAGACCACCTCCAAGGCGCGCACGAATGCGGACCAACTGCTCGCTGCGGCGGAACAGCAATCTGAGCAGATTGGTGAAACCACGGCGGCGGTGACGCAGATGTCCGAATCCATCGTGCTGGTATCGCAGAACGCCGCCGAATCAGCCCGGGTGGCGACCCAGTCGCTGGATACCGCGCGGCGCGGCGGCGATTCGGTGCGTGGCGCCATCGCCGGCATGAACGCCATTCGCGATCAGATTCAGGAAACCTCAAAACGAATCAAACGGCTGGGCGAATCGTCGCAGGAGATCGGCGAAATCGTCGATCTGATCTCCGAAATTACCGAGCAGACCAACATCCTCGCCTTGAATGCCGCCATTCAGGCGGCGGCGGCGGGTGACGCCGGACGCGGATTCAGTGTCGTGGCGGAGGAAGTGCAGCGTCTGGCGGAACGATCCGGCAAAGCGACGCGACGCATTGGCGCTATTGTCAAAACCATTCAGAGCGATACCCAGGATGCGGTCAACGCTATGGAATCCTCCACTCAGGGCGTGGTGGAAGGGACTGCTCGTTCCGACGCGGCGGGTAGTTCGCTGGCCGAAATCGAATCGGTTTCCGACCAATTGGCGCACCTCATTCAAAGTATTTCCGAAGCCACGCAGGCGCAGGCGAAAACCGCCGAGCGCATCGCCGGCAACATGCGGCGGATTCTCGAAGTGACCGGGCAGGCATCGACGGCGGCGCGCGGCAGCGCCAGTTCAATTGGCGAACTGGCGGTGTTGTCAGACGACTTGAAGGTGTCGGTTTCGGGCTTCAAGTTGTAATGCGTAATTCCCCAACAGCCAGGAAAAATAGCCATGAGCGTTGATACGGAATTTGATCTAGGTTCTCTGACATGGGTCAAAGGCGAACTAGATGTCGCCCTTGAAGCGGCGCGAACCGCCCTGTCCAACTGGAATGGAGAGGACAGCAATCCGCTCAAGGCCGCCGCCGCCTATTTGCACCAGGTCTATGGCGCCCTGCAGATTGTCGATTTGCAAGGCGTCTCCCTGGTCGCCAGCGAGACCGAACGACTGCTTTCAGAAATGGCGTTGCGCGAAGATATCCGCAATACCCATTCGGCCGAGACTGTGCTGCGCGCCATCGCTGCGCTGAAACGCTATCTCGACGAGTTGATGAGCGGCGGTCAGCACAGCGAATTGAAGCTTGCCGCCACTTTGAACGCGGTGGTGACCCGACGCGGCGGCGAACCCCCCGCGCCCAGCGAATTGTTTTATCCGGACACCGGCGCGCGCGTCCCGCGCGAAACACCCGAGATGTTGCTGGATGAGACGGCGCGAAATCGGGCCGTGCGCGCCGCACGCCTGCGCTACCAGAAAGGCTTGCTGAGTTTTCTGCAAAACAAGGATGCCAAACAAGGCCTTGCGCAGATGAACGCAGCGGTCTCCGAAGTCGAGAAAATGGCGCAGGGGCCGGCCCAGTACACCTTCTGGTGGACCGCTGCGGCGTTGATGGAAGTGCTGCGACGAGATGGCGTACCTACCGATTTCTGGCTGAAACGGTTGTGCGGCCGGATCGACATGCAAATGCGCCGCTTGATGGAAGGCTCTCGCCAGCTTGCCGACCGCCTGGTGCGCGACCTGATGTTTTATGTCGCCAAGGATGCGGTGCCGAGCGGGCGCTCCGCGCAAGCCCAAAAACTGTTTGAACTCGCGCATTACTTCCCCGCCGCAGAGCAAGCCGAAGATGCCGACGCGCGCGCGCAACTGACGCTGCTGCGTGACAATCTGGCGGCGGCCAAAGATCACTGGATTCGCTATTGCTCGGGCCGGTCGGAAAGCCTGCAACCATTCCAGACCGCCGCATTGACGCTGTTCGATGCCGCCATGCGCTTGGCGAATCCAGACATGCGGGCACTGGCCCGTATCGTCCAGGCAGTGGCAAAACGTCTACCCGGCGAGGCGGACGCGACGCATAACGAAGCGCTGCAACTGGAGATGGCCACCGCGCTTCTGCTGGCGCAGAACGCCAGCGAGCACTTTGCCGCGCTGGGCGACGAGTTTCACAATCAGGCAAGCACTCAGGCCATGCGCCTGCAAGCCGCGATCGATCCAGACTTCGATCTGTCGACGATTCCCGATGTGCCGATGCTGGACGAGATGTCGCGCGCGGCGCAGGAAAAACTGGTGCTGGCGCAAGTCACCCAGGAAATTCAGGCCAATCTCAACCGGGTCGAAGAAATCCTCGACCGCTTCTTCCGCGACGTCAAGGATCGTGCCGGCTTGCCGATGGTGCCGAATCTGATGAAACAGATACTCGGCGCGCTGAATATCCTGCAACTCGATGTCGCCGCCAAACTGGTGCGCGAGTCGATCTCGCGCATCGAGCACTTCAGCGAAGCCGATGTGCTGATCGCGCCGGAAAACCTCAATTGGGTAGCGGAAGCGCTGTCCACGCTGGGTATTTATCTGGATGCGATGCGGCATGGCCGCGAAGATAGCAAGACCTTGTCGCGCTTGCTGGAGCAGGCCGAAGTCGTGGTGAAGCCGGAAATTTCGGTTGAAGAACAAATCATCGCGGATACCGAAAGCATCAAGGAAACGGTGCGTGCCTGGGGTGCCGATGGCGGCAATGCGGAATCGCGCGCGGCGTTGAAGTCGCAACTAGGGCAACTCGCCCGCGATGCCGATCTGGTCGGTGATGCAACCTTGCGCGGCCAGGCCGATGCGGCGATCAAAGCGCTGGATGCGTCCACCCTGGGCGGCGATACCACGCAACTGGTATTGCGCGCGGTACAGAGTATTGGCGCAGCGCAGCAAACGGTGGAAGCGCCCGCGCCCAGCGCCGAATCGGTTCGTCTGGCGGCGGCTTCGGATGAAGATGTCGACCAGGAAATGCTGAGCACCTTCATTGAGGAAGCGCATGAAGTGCTCGGCAATATTGCGGCGCAAGTTGCGCGCCTCAACGTCAGCGCTTATGACAATGAGGCCTTCACCTCGATTCGGCGCAGTTTTCATACCCTCAAGGGTAGTGGTCGCATGGTCGGTTTGACCGAACTGGCCGAGCCAGCATGGGAAATCGAACAGACGCTGAATCTTTGGCTGCGTGATGAAAAAGCGCCCACCTCGGAAATGCTCGGTTTTCTCGAAAGCGCCGGCAATGCCTTCCTGGTCTGGGTTACCAGCCTGGAAGAGCAGGGGCATGTCCGGGTGGTATCCGGCCCGCTGATCAACGGCGCGCGTAAATTACGCAGCGAGACACCGGTAAGCCCCGCCAAAGCGCCGGAGCAACCGCCCCCAAAAGCTGAAGCCGACGTCCTCCCGGGCCAGGACGTCGGCGAAGCGCAAGTCAACAGCGCCGACATCGTGACCTCGCCGACGACCCCCGCGCCGGAGTCTGTCGGCAAAAAAACCGACGACAGCGAAGCCAATATCGGCGGCCATCTGTTGCCGGCCGAGTTGTTCGCCATCTTCAGTGATGAAGCGGTGCGGCGGTTGGCCGAGTTGGATGCCGCCTTGGCCGAAATGGCCAGCGGTCAGCGTTTATCGGCCTGGGAAGCCTTCATCCGCGCCGCCCACACCTTGGCCGGGATTTCGCGCACCACCGGCTTCATGCCGCTGGCCGAAGCCGCGCATTGGGTGGAAATCTGGGCTGGACAATGGCTCGACAAGAGCGTGCCGCTGAGCGAGTCGGTAGTCGATTACGTGCAGTTGGCGATCAGCTTTTTGCGGGAGGCCGTGCAAGGAATTTTGGCAAAACGCTTCCCCGCCGCCATGCCGGAAGTCGCCGAAGCGCTCGCGCTGACGCAGCCGACAGTGAAACCCGAGGTGGTTGCAGAGACGGACATTGAACCCGAGGCCGAAGCAGAAGTTGAGGCCGAAGCAGAGGTTGAAGCTGAAGTAGAGGTTGAAGCTGAAGTAGAGGTTGAAGCCGAGGTAGAGGTTGAAGCTGAAGCAGAGGTTGAACTCGAACCCGAACCTGAACCCGAAGCGCTGGCGGAAGCCAACCTGGATGTGGAGTTGACTGCGGCCTTGACCGCCGCCGCCGAGCAGGAATCTGTTGCTCAGGCCGCGCCTGTCGTTGTCGTGAATGACGAAATCGACGATCAATTACTGCCGATATTTCTCGAAGAAGCGGCTGAGTTGTTGCCGCGTATCGGTGGCGAACTCAGGTACTGGCGCAGCGCGCCGGACGATATCGGCGCGCGCGATGCGCTGAAACGGTCGTTGCATACCATGAAGGGTTCCGCCCGGATGGCGGGGGCAATGCGGCTGGGCGAAGCAGTGCACAGGCTTGAAACCCAGGTTATCGAAAGCGGCGAAAGGGCGGTGACGCCGGCTTATCTTGACAGTCTGGAATCGGCTTACGACCATTTCACCGACATCATTGAACAGCTCAAAACCGGCGAAACCCCGCCTGCTGCGGAAATTTCTGCAGCCGCCACTACGGGCGAAGCAGGCGAAGGTCACGCCGAGTCGATGCAGGCTACGGCCCTGGCCGAAGAACTACAGGTGATTCCGCAGGCACGCATGCAGGAAGAAATGCGCACACGGCATTCGTTACGTTTGAAGTCCGACATCATGGACACGCTGCTCAACGAAGCCGGCGAAGTCGCCATTGCCCGCGCCCGCATCGAGAACGTGCTGTCGTCCTACAAGTTGACCGCGCAAGAACTGGCGGACAACGTCGATCGCCTGCGCTCACAGTTGCGCGAACTCGAAATTCAGGCCGAATCGCAAATGCACTCGCGCCTGTCGCATGTCGATGAAGGTCAATTCGACCCGCTTGAATTCGACCGATTCACTCGGCTGCAGGAATTGACTCGACTCATGGCGGAAAGCGTCAACGACGTTTCCACCGCCCAGGACAACCTGCTTTCCGGCCTCAACGAAACCGACAACGCCCTGCTGCTGCAAGCGCGGATGACGCGGAATTTGCAGCAGGAGCTCATGCATATTCGCATGGTGCCGCTGAATACCCTGGCCGAGCGGTTGTATCGGGTGGTGCGGCAAACCGCAAAAGAGACCGGCCGCAAAGCGCAGCTGGAACTGGATGGCGGCCAGACCGAAATGGATCGCGCCGTGCTCGACAAGATTGCCGCGCCACTGGAACACCTGGTGCGCAATGCCGTCGGGCATGGCATCGAAACACCGGAAGCGCGCGTCGAGTCCGGCAAGGCGGAGTATGGCGAGCTGCGTCTGTCGGCGCGCCAGGAAGGCAACGAAATCGTGATTGCCCTGGCCGACGATGGCGCCGGCATCAACCTTTCCGCCGTGCGCGCCCAGGCCGAGGCGCGCGGCTGGCTGAAGCCAGACCAGGCGGTAAGCCGGGATGACCTGGAACAGATGTTGTTCCGATCCGGTTTCTCGACCGCCAAAGTGGTCACCGAAGTCTCCGGTCGTGGCGTCGGTCTCGATGTGGTGAAGAGTGAAATCGCCGGTATTGGCGGCCGCGTCAGGCTGGACACCGAGGCGGGCAAAGGCACTCAATTCACCATCCGTCTGCCGCTGACGCTGGCGCTGACGCAGGTGGTGCTTGCCCGCGCCGGCGGACAGACCTGGGCATTGCCAGCCTCGTTGGTGACGCTGGTGCGTGAATTCAAGCTCGAACAGGTGCAAGCGCTGCACGACGCCGGATTCATTGATCTGAATGGTGAACGTTTCCCGCTGCGGACTCTGGCCGATCTGGTGAGCCGCAAGTCGCAGGCGGAAGAAAGCCGTTATCGCACCGTGCTGTTGTTGCGCGCCGGCGAGCAACGCCTGGCGGTTCGCGTCGACGCGCTGGAAGGCAACTACGAAGCGGTGGTGAAGAATATCGGTCCGCAGCTCGCGCGTATCGCCGGCATCAGCGGCGCCACCGTGCTCGGCGATGGTCGTGTCGCGTTGATCATCAACCCGTTCCAGTTGGCCGAACGGGCGCCGGAAGTGCGGGTTGAAGCGGAACCGGCGATCACTGATCTGGCGCCGCTGATCATGGTGGTGGACGACTCGTTGACGGTGCGCAAGATCACTACGCGCTTCCTGCAACGCGAAGGCTATCGCGTCACCACTGCGCGCGATGGCGTCGAGGCGCTGGAAATGCTGGAAGACGAAATGCCGGCGTTGATGTTGCTGGATATCGAAATGCCGCGCATGGACGGTTTTGAAGTCGTTCGCCACGTCCGCGCCAATGCTGGCACGCGCACCCTGCCGATCATCATGATTACCTCGCGCACCGCCGACAAACACCGCAGCCACGCGCTCGATACCGGCGTCGACGGCTACATGGGAAAACCGTATCAGGAAGAGGAGTTGTTAAGCGAGATTGAGCGACTGACCGGGCAAACCGTGGCTGCTTAGGCGCTTGGGTGCTCGGGTGTTTGCAAGGGTTAATCCTGGAATCCTCGGTCGGGATTGAGTGTTGTGAAATATCAATCGGTTGCGCTACCTGTGTAGGTGCGAATTTATTCGCACGCAAGCGGTTGATTATGTGAATAAATTCGCGCCTATAGTCCGGTCAACAGTGTTTTTCAGGTTCAAGGGTTAAATTACCAAGAGCAACCGCATTTTGTGGGCGAACAGGGGAAAACACGCCCCATGCTGGCGTCGCGGGTTACGGTTGTTAAGCTTTGCCCCCGTTGATGCCCGGTGCTCGCTTGGCTGATTCAATGCCATCAATGGCCCGGCGGGGCCTCGATCTGGCGGAGATATTCCGCATGGTCGGGGCTCTCCTCCGTGGCGTAGTTGAGGTTCTTGAACAGGCCGGTGAGGCGGATGAAGTGGCTGCGGGCCGCCTCCTTGTCCTTGAACGTCCAGGCTTGGGTCACCAGTCGGTGGGCCAGATCGAAGACGGTGCGCTGGCGCTCCAGAGGGGTGGCGCAATCCACCGGGTCGAAGGCGTCCTGCTGCAGGTAGACCGCATCCAGGAACACGGCCTTCTGGTAGGTGACAAAGTCCTCCAGGCTGATGCCCTCCTCGCCAGTCACCTGCATCATTTGCAGGATGCCGTCGCCGCGTCTTAGCAGTTCGATCATCTCCCGCACTCGGGCGGTCCAGCCTGGCGCCACCTGGCCGTCGTACCAGTCGGCCAGTTGCTCGCTGTAGCGCGACCAGGACAGCAGCGGATCCACGGCCGGGTAGAAACGTTTGTAGGCGCGCTCGGCTGACAAGCCCAGGAAGGTCTTTACGGTGCCCAGGGTGGACTGGGTGACGGGTTCTTCGAAGTTGCCGCCAGCGGGGGAGACGGTGCCGATGAGGGTGAGGCTGCCGACTTGGCCGTCGGTGTTGCGCATCACCCCGGCGCGTTCGTAGACGGCGCGGATGGAAGAATCCAGGTAGGCCGGGAAGGCCTCCTCGCCGGGGATCTCCTCCATCCGGCCGGAGGTCTCGCGCATGGCCTGCGCCCAGCGGGAGGTGGAATCGGCCAGCAGCAGCACCTGGTAGCCCATTTGCCGGTAGTACTCGGCGATGGTGATGCCGGTGTAGATAGAGGCTTCGCGGGCCGCCACCGGCATGGACGAGGTGTTGCAGATGATCACGGTGCGGTCCATCAGCGGGCCGCCGGTGCGGGGGTCGCGCAATTGCGGGAACTCGGCGATGGTCTCCACCACCTCGCCGGCTCGTTCGCCGCAGGCCACCACCACCACCATGTCCACCGCCGAATGACGGGCGATCAGGCCCTGGAGCACGGTCTTGCCGGCGCCGAAGGGGCCGGGGATGCAGGCGGTGCCGCCGCGAGCGATGGGAAAGAAGGTGTCGATCAGGCGCTGCTGGGTGATCAGGGGCTCGCGGGGGTAGAGCCGCTCGCCCAGGCCGCGGCGCAGCATCTGCTCGGGCAAGGGACGGCGCACCGGCCAGCGCTGCATCAGGCTGACCTCCCGTTCCCGACCCCGGGCATCCCGCAGCCGGGCCACGGGCACGTCCAGGGTGACGTTGCCGGCCTGAATCCAGGTGACCTCTACCTCTCCCGGCAGGTCGAAGGGAACCAGGATATGGTGGCTGAAGCGGCCTTCCTGGACGCTGCCCAGGCTGGCGCCGGCCCGCAGCCGCGCGCCACTGGTCACAGCGGGGACGAAGGACCATTTCTGGCGCCGGTCCAGGCGGGCCATCTCTACTCCCCGGGGCAGGAAGAAGCCGTGCTCGGCGGCCAGTTTTTCCAGGGGATTCTGCAGGCCGTCGAACACCTGGCCGAGCAGGCCCGGGCCCAGTTCCACCGACAACATCTCGCCGGTCTGCTCCACCAGATCGCCGACGCCGACGCCCTGAGTGCTCTCGAACACTTGAGCCACCGCGGTGTCGCCGCGGATGCGCAGCACCTCGCCTTTCAGCCGTTCCTGGCGCTCGCCCGGGCCGGGCCGGGGGCAGACGTGGATGACCTCGTTCTTCATCAGGGGGCGGCGCCCTTCCGGCCCGGTCAGGGTTTCGATGGCCACCAGATCCTCCTGCACCGAGATCACCCTGGCCGTGGCTTGCACCAGGTCTTCCGTTGCAACCATCTTGTTACTCCTTTAATTCCTGTCGTTATATTTGATGCGGTTCGCTGCGCCCACCGATGGCCGCTTCAGGGTGCGCGCGGCGCAGCCTACGCGGTAAACAGCGCCTCGCGTCCTTCCAGCCCCGCATCGGACAATTCCATGAACCGGCGCAGCGCCAGCTCGCCGTTGTAACTGGACCAGCGCCGGATAATGTCCCACTTGAGGACATAGACCAGCACCGCCGCGAAATCGAAATGATGGCCGGCTCCCAGACGCCCCAGACGCTCCCAGGT
>JFJP01037763.1_pt1 | contig 24666 bp, 21 predicted proteins | sample 431651 | NCBI WGS metagenome assembly JFJP01 (sample SAMN02602958, study PRJNA72255) | Microbial mat metagenome, whole genome shotgun sequencing project. | biome: fresh water; feature: sink hole; material: water; isolation source: purple microbial (photo- and chemosynthetic) mats found in...
GGTTTCCCCTGCAGGATGTCCAGAAGGCATTTGAGCTTTATCGCCAGATCGTCATTCCGATTCTTGTCCGGGAATCACCAGGAGAACTCCTGTGCCGAAATATTGAAGCCGTCAATGCCGGGCTTGCTTACACCATCAACAGGTTCAGCTATCATTTCCAGAAAATGCATGAACAGTATCTAAAGGATTATGCAGAGCAGCTTGAAAAAGACGTGGTCAAAAGGACAGCGGAACTGAAGGAATCCGAACTCAAATATAAAACTCTCGTGGAAGACATCAGCGACGGATATCTGGTCTTGTATCAAGACAAGATCGTCTTTATAAACCCGGCCTTCTGCAGGATGCACGGGTATCTGGAAAAAGTCCCCACAAATTCTTTTTTGTTTTTTGTGGCTGAGAAAGACAGGGAAAAAGTCGGAAGCATAGTTATCCGGGCCATCAAAGCGGAAATCGAGCCCGAAGCCTTTGAATACCTGCGATTGACCAGGACCGGGGAAAGCCTGCCCACGGAGATCAATTTCAGACCCACCCGGTTTGAAGGCCAGGATTATAATCTCTGCATTGTCAGAGATATCACCAAACGGGTGGAAATGGAAAAAAAGAGCCGGGAAACAGAGCGGATGGCCTATATCGGGGAATTGACCACCTCCCTTTCCCATGAGATCCGGAACCCCCTGTCTTCGATTAAAATGAACCTCCAGATCCTATGCAAGAATCCTCTCTTCCAGGGCAATGACAAAAAGCGCCTGGATATTTCGGAAAGGGAAATCAAACGGCTGGAGGGGATCCTCCAGGAACTCCTGGATTTTGCAAAACCGGTATCTTTGCAGATTTCCGGAATTGATCTCAACGGGATTATCTCTTCCTGTGCAGATCTTCTGGAAGTTACATTCAATAAGCGGCAGATTCAGTGCGATATTGATGTGGACAAGACGCTGCCCTGTTTTTCGGCAGATAAGGGAAAGGTGGAGCAGGTGGTCATCAATCTCTTGCTGAACGCTCTGGATTCCATTGATGATGAAGGCCATATCCGGATTTCAACAAAAAAAAGAAATCAAAAAGGGGAAAAATATGCCGTGATCCGGATTGAGGATGACGGTAAAGGCATTTCAAAGGAATTGCTGCCCCATATTTTTGACCCCTTTTATACCACCAAGACGACGGGCACCGGCCTTGGACTTTCTAATGTGAAGCAGATCGCGACAGCCCACGGAGGAAGTGTAAGGGTGATGGATTCAAAAAATAAAGGTGCGGCCTTTGAAGTGTATCTGCCCTTGGAAGAAATAAATTCAAAAATCTAATCTTATCCACCTGAAAACTGAAAGCAATTTTGATGGACAGAAAGATTCTTCTACCGGTTTTTTAGCTACGGGGACGGCTGTTGTATTTTTTACTCGACAATTAAATCCTGCCCCGGTATAAGCCTGCTTTTTTTGTTTAAACGATTCAAGGCATAGAGTCGATCTAAAGTGATCTTATATTTTTTTGCAATGGAAGCCGGATATTCACCTTTCCGGACTTTGTGTCGGGTTATGATTTCTTTGGTCTGTGAAATTTGTTTTCCGGATGCAATGGTTAGATTTTGACCTACAGTTAAGGTCGTCCCGGTTAATTTATTCGTTTCCATGAGGCTTTTTTTTGTGGTGTTTCCATGAGGCTTTTTTTTGTGGTGTTGAATTTTTCAGCAATGGCAAATAGGTTGTCTCCGCGCTGAACTGTATATTTCTGAGTGATCTTTACTTTTTCAGATTTTGCAGGCCGGGCTGCCGTTTTTGGTGTGTCTTGGTCATCGGACGCATCAGGAATTCGCAATTTTCTGCCGGCAGTAAGCTTCTGGGCTTTTCCCAGATTATTGGCGGCCATGATGGCTTCCGGACTTGTTTTATATTTTTCTGCAATACCGGCCAGGGTTTCCCGTTTTCCGACTCGATGATAGGAGGTGCGCGAGGGCAAAGGAGTAAACGTCGATTTGATGGAATCCGCCTTGGCCATAAACAGGTCGGCTTTTTCTTCCGGTACTTTCAATTGATAGGTTTCGTCCGGCAGCATGGCATATCTCAATTCAGGGTTAAGATCCTGTAATATGCTTAGATCACATCCGATTTCATCGGCAATGTCACTGAGCCGTACCTGATTTGTAATTTCGCAAGTTCTGAAAGGAATGGGAGATAAGGGTTGTTCCAGGCTGATTTTATACTTCTCAAGATTGTTGACAATATGAAGGGTTGCCAGAAATCGCGGAACATATCTTGAGGTTTCCCGGGGAAGTTTTTGATACAGGTCCCAGAAATTATCCAGATAGTTGATTTTCTGAGTTCGGATGGTGCCGATAACTCTGCCTTCTCCGCAGTTATAGGCTGCAAGGGCGGTGGTCCAGTCACCGAACAGGCCGTGAAGCTCTTTTAGATAATTGATGGCGGCCAGGGTTGATTTTTCCGGATCCATGCGTTCGTCAACATAATGATTGCGGTTTAATCCGAATCTATATCCGGTAGAAGGAATAAATTGCCATAGCCCAAGAGCCCTGGCAGAGGAAAGCGCTCTTAATTTAAATCCGCTTTCGATGAGGGGGAGCCAGGAGATTTCTTCCGGCAGGCCTGCTTTTTTTAATTCCGCTATAATATAAGGTCTATATTTGGAAGCCCGCTCAAGGGACTGGATAAAAAAATTTCTTTCCGGTCCGGTCAGGCTGTTGATCTCATCCTGAACAAAATTGTTCATGGTACGGGGAATTTCCTTGTATGGACCATTGGCAACCGATTGACGAGAGGCATAAATTTCAAGAATCCGTTTGGAAATCATATACCGGATATCTTCTTTCTGCTGAGAGAATTCAGGATAGGTTTCCGGATCGATTTCCATGATGGCCGCATAAGCATCATCGAGATCGCTCAAGGCATCATCAATTTTTCCTTTTTCCCACATTTCCTGGGCAGAACTGCAAAGCTCTATGGCGGCATCTACTTTTTCCTGAGCAAAAAGATCGGACCCCTCATTTTCCTGATCTGAGCTATCTTCAGAATCCGATGTATCTGCTGCTTCGGAATTTCCCGAACCGGAACCGGTTGATGGGTCGGTTCCATTTTTATTACCGGTCGGGGTTAATGGGTTGCCGATGGTTTTTTTTGAACCCAATTCTAAAGGGTCAAGACTGCTGCGCGTTGCAGAAAAATTACGGGAAGTTGAATTGGATTTTATGACCTGATCGGAAGTCGTGGCGTGAAATGATTGCTGGCAACCTGCCGTAATCCAGAAAAGCATTGAGATGATAGCAAGTTTTGATTTTAACATTTCTCTCCTTGATCCTTATGGTTTATGTATTTTGAAGGTTTAATTAATAAATTAGCGCAGCCTTGTCAAGGAGATATGTTGCAGGCGGATAAATAGTCCGGAATTTTTGTTAAATATCCCTTGAATGTGGGGTTGGATATTGTTATTAAGTGGGACGGCAACATCATGTAATTTAAAGCATTCAAATACAATTAGGATTGGGGGGTGAAAATGACGGAATTAATTGATGTCAGGGCAAGGGAGATACTGGATTCACGGGGGAATCCGACCGTTGAAGTCGATGTGGTTCTGGCTTGCGGTGCAAAGGGCAGGGCTGCGGTTCCTTCCGGAGCCTCTACAGGAACAAGGGAAGCCTTGGAACTCAGGGACAAATCAGAGAGCAGATTTCTTGGAAAAGGGGTATTAAACGCCGTTGCCAACGTTAATGAGGTGATTGCACCGGAAATCATTGGCTATGATGCAATGGACCAGGCAGGCCTTGACCGGACCATGATTGATATCGACGGGACGGAAAATAAATCCAGACTTGGTGCCAACGCTATCCTGGGGGTGTCCATGGCCGCTGCCAGGGCTGCTGCTGAAGCTTGTGAAATTCCTTTATATCAGCACATAGGCGGTATTAATGCCAGACTATTGCCGGTTCCCATGATGAATGTCATCAACGGCGGGGCCCATGCTGCCAATAATCTGGATATCCAGGAATTCATGATTCTTCCCTTTGGTGCAGAGTCCATTGCAGAAGCCATCCGCATGGGTGCGGAAACATTTCACCATCTTGCCAGGATATTAAAAGGTGAAGGATTGAGCACGGCAGTAGGAGATGAGGGCGGGTTTGCACCCAACCTGAAATCCAATGAAGAAGCCCTGGAATATATCCTGAATGCCATTGAGGCAGCCGGATACAGGCCGGGCAAGGATATCGGTATTGCCCTCGATGCGGCAGCATCGGAGTTCTACAAGGACGGGAAATATATCTTTCAGTCGGAAGGCAGAAGTCTTTCAGCCCTTGAACTGATTGATTATTATGAAAAACTCATTGAGAAATATCCCCTGTATTCCATTGAAGATGGTCTGGCAGAAGGGGACTGGGATTCCTGGGGAATCATGACCGAAAGGCTTGGCAACTCCATTCAGATTGTAGGGGATGATATTTTTGTAACCAATCCCGACATTTTTAGAAGAGGAATTGAAAAAGGCATCGGTAATTCCATTCTCATCAAATTAAACCAGATCGGCACGGTTACGGAAACCCTGGACACAATTCAGATGGCAAAGGAATCCGGTTATACGACCATTGTTTCCCACAGATCCGGTGAAACAGAGGATTCTTTTATTGCCGACCTTGCCGTGGGTATTAATGCCGGTCAGATCAAAACCGGCTCCATGTCGAGAAGTGACAGAGTTGCTAAATACAACCAGCTCCTGAGGATTGAAGAAAGGCTTGGAGACAGCGCCTCTTTTCCAAAGGATCTCTTTGTTTGATCGATTATGAAATGATGAATAAAGGTAAATAAGGAAGGAATAATGGCTCAGAATACAAAGTATATTTTTGTTACCGGGGGGGTTTTGTCATCTTTGGGCAAAGGTCTGGCTTCCGCAGCCATCGGCATGCTTCTTGAGAGCCGGGGACTGTCGGTGACCATTCAGAAACTGGATCCCTATATCAATGTTGATCCGGGAACAATGAATCCGTTTCAGCACGGCGAAGTATTTGTAACCGATGACGGAGCTGAAACAGATCTTGATCTGGGCCATTATGAGCGATTTACCCATGCCAAACTCGGCAAGAATAATAATTTTACCACGGGAAAGATTTATTACCAGGTCATCACCAAAGAGCGCAGGGGAGAATACCTGGGTGGAACCGTCCAGGTGATTCCCCATATCACCGATGAGATCAAGCAGAGTATCTGTCTGGTGTCTGATCTGGCCGATGTGGTGATTGTTGAAATCGGCGGAACAATCGGTGATATTGAATCCCTGCCTTTCCTGGAAGCCATCCGCCAGTTCAAGGCGGATGCCGGTGCATCCAATGTCATTTATATTCACCTGACCCTTGTTCCTTATATTAAGACAGCCCACGAGGTAAAAACAAAACCCACCCAGCACAGCGTCAAAGAACTGCGCAGCATTGGTATTCAACCGGATATTCTGCTTTGCCGGACGGAAAGCTATCTGTCCCCGGAGATCAAATCAAAAATTGCCCTTTTCTGCAATGTGGATGCGGATGCTGTTTTTACGGCCAAGGATGTGGATTGCATTTATGAGGTTCCCCTTGTTTATAATAAGGAAGGACTCGGGGATAAAATACTCAAGAAATTGAATATCTGGGCAAGGGCGCCAAGGCTCGACGATTGGCAGGAAATGGTTGACAGGATTAAAAATCCGAGATTTTCAGTGAATATTGCTATTGTCGGAAAATATGTGGATCTGACCGAGAGTTACAAGAGTCTGAATGAAGCACTTACCCATGGCGGCGCTTCCAATGACGCCAAAGTTAATCTCCAGTATGTGGATTCCACCACCCTGACGGAAGAAAACGTTGCTGAAATCCTTTCAGGTGCCGATGGGATTCTTGTTCCGGGCGGGTTCGGGTCAAGGGGCATAGAAGGAAAAATTATTGCTGCAAAATACGCAAGAGAACACAAGGTTCCTTATTTCGGTATCTGCCTCGGCATGCATATGGCCGTCATTGAAATTGCAAGAAACCTGTTGAAGCTTGAAGAAGCCAATGGTGAGGAGTTTGATCCCTATACCCCCTATCCTGTGATCTATCTCATGAAAGAATGGTATGACGAGCACACCAAGAGGATTGAAAAAAGGGATGAAACTTCCGACAAAGGAGGAACCATGCGTCTTGGGGCTTATCCGTGTAAACTGGTTCCCGATACCCTTGCCATGGCCGCCTATAAACAGGAAGAAATATCAGAGCGCCACCGGCACCGGTTTGAGTTTAATAATATCTATAAAGATAAACTTGTGGCAGCAGGCCTTGTGATCAGCGGAACCTCTCCGGATCACGAACTGGTGGAAATCGTGGAGCTTAAAGATCATCCATGGTATCTTGGCTGTCAGTTCCATCCGGAATTCAAGTCCAAACCCAGTAACCCCCATCCCTTGTTCAGGGAGTTTATCAAAGCATCTCTGAAAAATTCGAAAAAATAGATTATGAAGAGAAGCGCAGAAATTATCATTTTTGCGCTTCTCTTCATTTTTCTGCTGTCTTCATCCATAAAGGCTGATGAAACCGAAGCTGCCGAAGACGATCGCCTCTCCGGTCTGATAAAAAAAGTAAAGCCGTCTATTGTGGCGGTCGGTACCTATTATTTTAATGATCTTCCCAAAGCCGCCTATCTTGGAACAGGATTCGCCATTGACGGCGGAAAAAGAATTGTGACCAATTATCATGTGATTCTGCCGATTATTGAAAAAAAGAAAACCCCCTATCTTCGGATATTTCATGCTGATTTCCCGGATATCGGCATAAAAGCAGGAATTGTGGCCACCGATGAATTCCATGATCTTGCCATCCTTGAGCACGAATCAGATCCATTGCCGGTGCTTAAAATAGGGGATTCATCATCGGTAAGAGAAGGGTACGGGGTTATTTTTACAGGGTACCCCATCGGTTTGGTCCTCGGGCTGAACCCCACAACCCACAGCGGGATAATTTCAGGCATTGCTCCTCTGGTCAAACCCAGCCCCAGCGCAAGAATCATTGACGGTGACCTGATCCGTCATCTCAATGTGCCTTATAATATTTTCCAGATTGACGGCACAGCCTTCCCCGGGAACAGCGGAAGTCCGGTCATCCTCAAAAGTTCAGGCGAGGTGGTCGGGGTAATCAATATGGTATTTATAAGAGGTAAGAAAGAACATGCCCTGTCCGATCCTACCGGGATTACCTATGCCATCCCTTCGGATTTTATCAAAGCTTTGAAAAAAACAATCCCATAGTCATCAGGACAATCATCCCAGATTTTTTCGATAAATGTCTTTATTGAATTGATATTCACGATAATACCCTTTATACAGTATGATATGGAATCACAGATCACAATTCATTGTAAAATGATCGAGCTTGAGGGTGTGCTGAATCAGAATTCTTCACAAAAAGCAGTTATTGTCACCCATCCCCACCCGAGCTATGGCGGGGATATGGATAACCCTGTGGTAATGGCTGTTGCTGAGGCTTTTTTTGAAAAAGGATTCACAACTTTAAGGTTTAATTTCAGGGGAACAGGGAACAGCACAGGTGCCTTTGACAACGGAAAAGGTGAACAGGAGGACATACGGGCAGCCTTGGATTTTCTTTCAGATAAAGGGTTTCATGAGATCAGCCTTGCCGGGTATTCCTTTGGTGCAAGGATGAATGCTGCCATGGTTTCACAAGGATGCAGAATAGAAGACCATATCATGGTGTCTCCTCCGGCGGCATTTATGAGCTTTGATGATATCGAAAAAATGCCGCGCACAGGACTGATTGTGACAGGTAGAAATGATGAGATTGCTCCACCGGATCTGATTGTGCAGCTTATTAAAAGGTGGGGGATATCACCCCGTTTTGATATTATTGAAAATTGCGATCATTTTTATTCAGGCGGTCTTAAAAAGCTTAAAACCATATTAACGGACTATCTTTCCGGAAAAGAAAGATAGGATCACTATATTTTTACAGGAGCTCATGGTGAAATCATCACAACATCAGGATTTTGATTATATTGTGATCGGTTCCGGTTTTGGCGGGAGTGTTTCAGCTTTAAGACTTGCAGAAAAAGGATATCGTGTCGGGGTTCTTGAAAAAGGAAAAGAATGGAAGACCCCTGATTTTCCGAAAACAAACTGGAACATCAGAAAATATTTGTGGCTGCCTTTCCTTGGCTGCTACGGGTATCAGATGCTCACCACGTTCCGGCATGTCATGATTCTGCACGGCGGCGGGGTCGGCGGCGGCAGCCTGGTGTATGCCAATCAACTTCTCGTGCCGCCGGATAAGGTCTTTGAAAGCCGGAGCTGGTGCATTCAAAATGTCAAAGAAACCCTGAAGCCTTATTATGAAACCGCACGGAACATGCTCGGGGCAAACGTAAGCCCCCAGGTGGGCAGAGCTGATCTCCTTTTGAAAGAAGTCGGCATTGAAATGACGGGGAAAGACACCTTCCATAAAAATGATGTGGGGATCTTTTTCGGCGAGCCGGAGAAAACAGTCAAAGACCCCTATTTCAGCGGAAAAGGCCCGGACAGAACCGGCTGTACGTTTTGTGGCGCCTGCATGATCGGATGCCCTGTGGGGGCAAAAAACACCCTGGACAAAAATTATCTCTATCTTGCACGGAATTTCGGAGCAAAGATTATCCCGGAAACTTGTGTAACGGGAGTCAGACCCGTTCCGGGCGGGTATGAGGTGATCACAAAAAATACCATAGGCATTCTTAAAAAAGAGAAGCGATACACTGCCAAAGGCGTTGTCTTTTCCGGAGGGGTTCTCGGAACGGTAACCCTTTTGGAAAAGTGCAGGGACAAGGGGATGCTGCCCCATATTTCAAATGAGCTCGGTAATTTTGTCAGAACCAATTCAGAAGCCCTGATCGGGGTGAAATCCAATGACACAGAAACCAACTGGAACGATCAGATCGCCATTACTTCGGGGATATATCCGGATGACGCCACCCATATTGAAATCGTCAGGTACAACAAGGGCTCTGATGTCCTTTTGAATCTTCTCACCGTCATGTCCGGGGGCGGGGGAAAGGTTCCAAGGGGGGTAAGATTTCTTGGAAATATAATAAAACATCCCCTGATATTTTTTAGATTGCTCTGGCCGACTGGAAAAGCATCCGTCATATCCGTGCTGCTGGTGATGCAGACCGATAAAAATCATCTCAAGCTGAATTATAAAAAAAGATGGTGGCGGATGGGCGGGAAATCCATTAATTCTGAAATTCCGAAAGGCTTTGAGCGATCCCCGAGCTATATTCCAGTAGCCAATGAAACAGCGAGACGCCTGGCAGAAAAGATGAACGGAATTCCGTTAAGCTCATTTCCCGAGGTTGTTTTAAACATGTCCACTACCGCCCATATCCTCGGAGGGTGTTGCATGGGGGATTCCCCCACCCGTGGCGTTGTCTCTCCAAAGGGGGAAGTATTCAATTATCCCGGTCTCTATGTGGCCGATGGATCGGTGGTTTCAGCCAATCTTGGGGTGAATCCGAGTTTGACGATTACAGCTCTTTCAGAATATATCATGTCACATATTCCTCATAAAAGCGGGGATTCCGGGTATCGACCGGAAATTCCGGAATAAAAAAATCGGATAGCAGCCATATCAACTTCCATGTCTCCTGTAGCGTGGAATACAGAGCCGATACCGCCGGTTTTCTTTTTATAATCGAGGAACCCGCACGCAATAGGGACTTTTGCCTCACGGGCAATATGGTAAAACCCGGTTTTCCATGAGCCGCCGGTTGTCCGGGTGCCGGAAGGGGCTATGGTGATGATAAGCTTTTCCGAAGTTTCAAAGGCTTTTGCCATGATGAGTACCACATTGTTTTTTTCAGTCCGGTCCACCGGGATGCCGCCAAGCCGTTTCAATAACCCCTGAAAAGGCCATCTGAACATGGAGCGTTTTCCCATCCAGTAAACCGGTAGCCTTAATTTGAAAATAATCAAAAGAAAAAATACAAAATCCCAGTTGGATGTATGGGGTGCTGCAATCAGGACATATTTGTGGATATCAGGAGCCCGGCCTTCAGACCGCCAGCCAAAAATAAAGAGCAGGGTAACGCCAAAAAGATAAAACAGGGGCTTCAGGATAATATTGTTCAATAAAATGGGTTTCATACCACTTTCAAACAGGGAACGAGTCATTTGTCAAGGGCTTATTCAAAATCATCGGTTACAGAGTTAATTTGGATAAAATTAAAATAAGGCAAATATGGAAGATAAGCTTACAAAATAAATTAAAATTAGGTTGTTTGGTTTCGATAGTTATAAAAAATCAAAAAAATTCCTTATAAAATTAAAATTAATGCTTGACAAAGAAATGCGGATTTGGTTAGATTTTTACAAAAAATAGAAAATGTTCATCCTGTATCTGTTTTTTGAAATTTATACTGACATCGTCTATTTTTAAATGCAGCAATTTACAAAACTTAAATACATGAGGAGGAAATCATGCCGATCAAAGGAAAAACACTGACCCTGGACGGTTACACACTAACCATTGAAGAACTGATGAAGGCAGGGAATGATCTGTCCATCAAAGTCAAAATAGCGGATAAAAACTGGCCCAAGATTCGCGAGTGCAGAGCACTGGTTGAGAAATGGGCCAATGAAGAGCGCTGTATTTATGGTGTCAATACAAGCTGTGGCGGTCTGGTTGACTATCTCTTGCCCAGAGAGAGAGATAATGATTTTCAGAAAAACCTTGTTCGAAGCATTACCACCCAGGTGGGAAAACCATTTGAAGACTCAATGGTTAGAAAATTCATGATTGCAAGAGCCAATTCTCTGTGTCGTGGTTTTTCCGGAATCAAGGAAAAGAACCTGAAAATTTACCTGGATATGATCAATAAGCACGTTTTCCCGGTTGTCCCGAGAAAAGGATCCCTGGGTACCAGCGGTGATTTAGGTCCCCTCGGCTGTATTGCAAGTGTTGCCTTTGGCGAATGGAAAGCCGTCTATAAAGGGAAGGTCATGCCGGGAAAAGAAGCAATGGATGCTGCCGGTATTGAGCTCATGTATTTGAATGCCAAAGAAGGTCTTTCCCTTATCAATGGAACCTCCGGAATGGTGGGTCTTGCCTGCACGGTTATCTCGGAAGCGACAAACACATTGAAAAATTCCGATATTATTGCTGCTTTTGCCATTGAAACACTCATGGGACGATTTAATCCCTTTGATCCGATTGTACATGAACAAAAATATCACCCCGGCCAATATGCCACGGCACTGAACTTGACAAAGCTTCTTAAAGGAAGCGGACTGGCCATTGATGAGATCGAGCTCTCTTTAAAACTTCAGTCAACCCTCAAAGAGCACAAAGGGGTGTCTGTTGCGCACATCCCGGTTGAAGATGCGTATTCTATCCGGTGCACGCCTCAGTTTGTAGGGCCCACAAAAGAAGCGGTACAACATGCCCGTGAAGTTCTTCTAAGGGAACTCAATTCCAGTAATGATAATCCTTTGATTTTTACCGAACTGGATACCTTCTTTCACAATGGCCATTTTCATGGTCAGCCGATCTCTTTTGCAATGGATTGTCTGGGAATCGCAATGGTTAACCTCGGGGTTGTCAGTGACAGGCGCATTGACAGATTCATGGATGAGCACCACAGTACAGGGTTACCCCCCTTCCTCTGCAAAGAAGACACAGGTGTTCGTATGGGTCTTATGGGGGGTCAGTTCATGACGACCTCTCTTGTGGCAGAGAATAGAACCCTCGCTGTCCCTGCATCCATTCAGTCCATCACATCAACAGCAGATTTTCAGGATATTGTCAGTTTCGGTCTGATTGCCGGAAGAAAAGCTCGGAAGATTGTTGAAAATACAAATCATATTCTTTCTTTTGAATTGCTTTGCGCAGCCCAGGCAGCAGATATCAGAGGGCCTGAGAAATTGAGCCCTGCTGGCAAGATCATGTACAAAGCGGTTCGTGAAACCCTTGAGTATATGGATTATGACAAGGTGTATATTGATGACCTTGAAGAGCTTAAAAAGAGAATCGAATCCGGCGAGTTCGTAGAAAAGGTTGAAAAAGAAGTGGGCGAGCTTCTGATCGTTCATGAAAAAAATAAAGACTCAAAAAAATAAGACTTAAGGATTAAGACACCATGCCAAACGAAAAAACAGGGATTGAAGAACAGATTGAAAAGAAAATAAGAGATGCCTACCAGGAGAAATTCCCGGTTTCAAAAAAGCGTCATGAAGAACTGATCAATTATATTCCCGGTGGTGCAACCCGAAGTTTAAGTTATTTCAAGCCTTTTCCCATCCATATCGAATCAGGAGAAGGCGCCTTTGTCTTCTCCCCTGATGGACATAAGCTCCTGGATGTCACCAATGCCTATGGCGCCATTGTCCATGGGCATGGTGACCCGGATGTGGTCAAAGCGGTTCAGGCCGGGATTGTAAAAGGGTCCCAGTATTCAAGCCCCACCCAGGGTCAGCTCAAGCTTGCAAAACTTTTGTGCGAAAGGGTTCCGGGGTTTGACCGGGTGAGGTTTCTGAATTCCGGGACCGAAGCCACCCTTTTTGCCATGAGAACGGCCAGGGCATTTACAGGAAAAGACAAGATATTGAAAATGGTGGGCGGGTTCCACGGCACCCACGACAGCGTGGCCGCATCCACCAAGAAAAATATCATCACGGCCGGCATCCCCAAAGGCATGACCCAGGATATACTGGAAGTCAGTTTCAATGACTTTGATGCCGTTGAAAAAAAGATAAAGGAAAACGCATCTGAACTGGCCGCCGTCATCATGGAGCCTTTTCTTGGGGCCGGTGGAGTGGTGCTTCCCAAAAAAGGGTATCTGGAGCATGTGAGAAAAGTCACTGAGGATAATAACGTTCTCCTGATTTTTGATGAAATTTTTTCATTCAGGGTCAATACCGGCGGATGCCAGAAACTCTGGGGAGTCACCCCGGATCTGACAACGGTGGGCAAGGTTGTGGGCGGCGGGCTTCCCATTGGTGTGTTTGGCGGGAAAAAAGAAATCATGAATATTTACTGTCATGAAAATACCGATAAGCCTCTCTACCATTCCGGGACGTTCAACGGGTATGAAACCGTGATGCAGGCGGGCTATGCAGCCCTGTCCAAATATGATGAAAAGGCGGTGACTTATATCAACAGCCTTGGGGCAAGGTTACAGGAAGGTCTTTTGAAAAGTTTCAAGACCAATGGGTTAAAGATTCAGTCCAACCAGATTGGGTCCCTCTTGAACCTTCATTTTTACAATGAGCCCATCACAATGGCGGAACAGGTCCTGAAGTCGGAAGAAAAACTCCACGCACTCATGCATTTATCTCTCTTGAATAAGGGTGTGTTTAATATCCCGAGGGGCTTGTTTATCCTGTCAACCGCCATGACAAACAAGGAAATAGATTTCCTGATTGAAAAAATAGATGAAACCTTAAAAGAATTGTTGCCATTAATAAAAGAAAAATATAACCATTTACTCTCATAAAAAGGTTAATTTCCAAAAAGAGAAAATAAATGGTTCTGGACAAAATTGACAAACAGATTTTAAACACGCTTCAGGAAAATGGAAAAACGACCAATTCCAAACTGTCTAAAATCGTCGGAATTTCAGCCCCTGCAACGCTTGAGAGAGTTAAAAGACTTGAGCTTGCAGGGGTTATTTCACATTTTACGGCTGTCCTGGACCCCGAGAAAATCGGGTTTTCCATCATGGCCATGGTGAGTATCAGTTTAAGTTTGAGCAGCCTGTCCTCAGTGGCTGCCATAAAAGATAGATTTAAAGAGCTGGAAGAAGTGGTGGAGTGCTACCAGATTGCAGGCGCCAATGACTTTGTTCTCAAGGTGATTGCAAAGGACATAAAAACCTACGGGGAGTTCATGAACAAAAAACTCACCCAGATCGAAGGCATCCAGATCATCAAATCTTCTTTTGTCATCGATAATGTCAAGGAAAAGAAAATGTTCATTCTTGACCTGAATGAAGAATACGGAGTTTAGGAAACATTTAAATTTATACAACAGGAGAAGCAAACAATGGATAACAAAATAATCATAACCGCTGCTGTTACAGGTTCTGTTCATATTCCCACCATGAGTGATTACCTCCCCATAACTCCTGATCAGATCGTGGAGGATGCAGTCAAGGCCCATGAGGCCGGTGCCGCCATTGCCCATATCCATGTGAGAAACCCGGAAAATGGCTTGCCTGTATCAGACCCGGCCCTTTTCATGGAAGTCTGCGGTAAGATCAAGAAAAGATGCAATATCATTCTTCTTCCCACTACCGGCGGCGGTATGAACCAGACCACGGAAGAAAAACTCATTCCCATAAAAATGCTCAAGCCTGAAATGTGCTCTTTTGACCCGGCCCCCTTTAATTTCGGTATTTTCCAGATTGCCGGCCGTTTCAAGGAATATAAATATGCCTGGGAAAAGGACTATCTTGAACTCTGCAAGAATGTCACCTTCAGACCGACCTTTAACGACGATCTCATCTATGGAAAAACCTTTCTTGAAATCGACACCAAGCCGGAACTGGAAATCTATGAACTGGGCCATATCTCCTATGTCAAATGGCTCCTGGAAGAAAATATGTTAAAAGCACCGGTTCATCTTCAGTTCGTTTTCGGGCCCATGGTGGGATGGATGGTGCCGTCTGTCAAGCACCTGGTGCTCATTTATGATGAGGCAAAAGAAGTCCTGGGCGAGAGCAATTTCACATGGTCTGTGGCTGCTGGCGGCAGATACCAGATTCCCATCACCAGCACGGCCATGGCCATGGGTGCACAGAATGTCAGGGTAGGGCTTGAAGATTCCGTATATGCTGGCAAAGGCATCATGGCAAAGGCCAGCGCCGACCAGGTCAACATGATCAAACGGATCGCCAAAGAGATGAGTCTTGAACCGGCCACCTCTGATGAGGCAAGACAGATTCTCAAACTGAAAGGGCTGGATAAGGTTGCTTTTTAGTAGAGTTGTTAAAAGCAGATTTCATTTGACGGAAATAATATAGAATAAATAAAGGAGACTTCATTGAATTATTCAGGTTACGCTTCAATTCATGCTCGGCATATTCCTGATAAGGTTTGCCTGATCGAAAGAACCCCGGCAACGGGAGGAAGGCGATCCTTTACCTGGAAGGAATTTAATGACGAGATCAACAGAACATCTAATTATCTGGCAAAGGAACTGGGGGTCAGGCACGGGGATTTTGTCATGCATCTCCAGAAGGATTCTCTGGAATGGCTGGTCACCTATTATGCCATTATCCGCCTGGGGGCCGTGGTTGTCCCATTGAATTTCCGGTTTGAAACATCTGACATCCTTTATGCCGCCGAAGTCTGCAAACCCGATGTTTTCATTCTCGGCTCAGAGTTCTTAGGGGTTGTCCAGCCCGGGCAAAAAAATCTGTCAACCATCAGAAAATATATCTGTGTCGGTAAAGATGTTCCAAAAGACATGATTGATTTCAAAACCATCCAGGCCTATCCGGACACATCCGATGCCCTCGTGGAAGTTGACCGGGACCATGATCTTGCCATGATGTTTACCTCCGGCACCACAGGAAAGCCCAAACCCGTTCTTCATACCCATTTTTCCATCAATAATACGGCCATGGGCAACGGCATGACCTATTTCGTCCAGAAAGATGATAATTACCTGTTCTTTTTACCCTTGTATCACAGCGGCACCATGTTTTTATGGGCTCCCTTTTATGCTACAGGCGCAACTGGAACGATCATCAGGGATTTCCGTGATCCCAAATGGATCATTGAAGCCATTGCCGAAGAAAAATGTACGGACATGCTCTTTGTGGTTCCCATTGGTATTGCCGTGTTAAATGCCATTGCAAAGGGTGATCTCAAACTTGAGAATTATGACCTTTCTTCCTGGAAATACATGGAAATCGGTGCCCAGCCCGTACCCTTTGATATCATGAAGATGCTGGTTGAAAAGTTGCCCTGCGGGGTATCCAATATCTACGGTATCACCGAGGGCGGCGGCGGGGGCTTGTTTAATCTGTATCCCGAGGATGTTCTGAAAAGACCCGGCTCCATCGGAAAACCCACATTCGGGGTTGAAGCCAAAATTGTCGACCCTATAGGAGAAGAACTCCCTGACGGCGAGGTCGGAGAGTTGATATTCAGAACCCCCAGGATGATGCGGGAGTATTATTCAAACCCTGAAAAAACAAAAGAAACCATAAAAAAGGGTTGGCTTTATACCGGAGATTTACTAAAGAAGGACAAAGAAGGGTATTTTTATATTGTAGACCGGATGAAAGATATGGTCACCAGCGGGGGTGAGAATATTTTCCCGGTTGAAATTGAAGATGCCCTCATGGATCATCCCGATATTGATGATGTTGCATGTATCGGATATCCGGATGAAAGACTGGTGGAAATTGTGCTTGCCGTGGTTCAGGTGAAAGAAGGAAAACATCTGACTGAAGAACAGGTGATCGAATTTGCAAAATCCAAACTGTCTCTTTATAAGGTGCCCAGAAAAATCCTTTTTGATCGAGTACCGAGAAATCCCACAGGAAAGCTCATGAAACCGCAACTCAGGGAAAAATACACAGGTCGAAAGGAGGCATTTAAAAAATTAGATTAAATAATCTGTTTTGCTTGACTTCCTATTGAACTGAAAATACGCTGCTGTTGAGCTCGAATAGTAAAGTGACAATTAGTTTGATTCCAAAAGTTGAAACAGGTGCAGGCCATTTTGGCTTGTACCACCATTTATAAACTTAACGTTAAAGGAAAGGAACTAAGTTATGAAGCTGAAAAGATTTTTAGTGTTATTGCTTGTGTTGGTGGTCGGATCATTTATGTTTACCGCCCCGGTGTTCTCAGAAGAAGCAAAACCGGATCCCCTTGCCAAATGGGCCCCCACATTTGATCCCAAAGGCGCAAAATTCAAATGCGTTGTTTCAAACGTGTCCACACCGGCCCTTGTCGGAACCTATGCAGGCTTTGAAATCCGCGATGAACTCTGGAAAAGGACCAACGGTCAGATTTATTTAGACTATAAACCTTTATCCATCCTGGGCGGTGAAGTCGAAGTCCTCAACATGGTCCAGATGGGTGCAGTTCAGGGTATCAGCGTCAGCTCCGTTGCCTCCACCAACCTCGGACCCCGGTTCGGCGTTGTCAACCTGCCTTTCCTGGTAGACTCCTTTGCAAAACTGGATAAATTCGCCGCCAACAAAGTGCTTTTTGATCATTTTCTCATGGCAGCCGATCATCAGGGCATGACAGCCCTTGATATCACCGGTTACGGAAATTATGGCTGGGCCACCAATAACCCTGTCAGAACCATTGACGATGCCAAGAAAGTAAAGTTCAGAATCGCAGAAGCCGCGGTAAATCAGCTTTCCTATAAAAACTGGGGATTCAACCCGGTTTCAATGCCCTGGACCGATGTTCAGGTGGCTCTGAAACAAGGCGTTATCGATGGTATTGATCATACCCCGGCGGTTTGTAACCTGACAAAGAAATTTGAAGTGGCCAAGAATTTTACCCAGCTCAATTATGCCCAGGGTCTTTTTATCTGGCTCTTTAACAAAGCATGGCTGCAAAGTCTTCCCCAGGATTTGAGAGAGACCTTTATTAAAACCGTAAACGATGTCTGTGCTGAGAACAGAAAAAGAACCGCACCCTGGGAAGAAGAACAGATCACCGCTTCCAAGGCTGCCGGCGTGGAATTCATCAAATTGTCCGATGCCGATATGAAAACCCTGAAAGATAAGAGCAAAGGCACCTATGACACCTATGCCAAGGAAATCAACCAGATTTACCCTGGCGACAAATACAAACCGGCCAATTACCTTCAGGAAGTTATGGATTTCCTGAAATAATCTGTAATTCAGTCACTAATAATTAAAAAGAATAGGACCTGGTTTATGATTGGAAATATTTCAAAAAAAATCGATACATTCTTGACCCACATCGAAGAATGGAGTCTTTTTATTATTGTTATGGTGTCCCTGATCGCGCTGTTTGCCAATGTGGTGTTGCGGTATGGATTCAGCTATACCCTGGCCTGGAGCGAGGAGCTGGGGCGTATTGCCATGGTGTATACCACCATGCTGGGAACCAGCCTTTCCGTGAAAAGAGGGGCTGTGATACGGATCGATGCTTTGGTTCAGATTGTACCCAAGCTTAAACCAGGTCTGACATTTTACTCCAATATCCTGATGATGTTTTTTTCCGGGATGATGATCTATTACGGATATACCATGACCCTGCTTCAGTATACCACCCATCAGAAAACCATCATCATGCAGATCCCCCTTGTGATTGTCTACGCCATCATGCCGTTGATGGGCATCATGACCTTGATCCGGACAATACAGGTATTGGCCGATGACATTAAAAATCTCAGGAAGAAGGAATAGGGGGAAGCAAAATGACATCAAACGACGCTATTATTATGGTGATCCTCCTGGGTTGCCTCATTTCTTATGTACCGGTTTTTTTAAGTCTGTTTATTGCTTCCACCGTGGGGTTTTTGTTTTTCCTGAACATGCCTCTCGGCATGATGACCCAGACCCTGTTCCGGAGCGTGGATAATTTCGGGCTCGTCGTGGTTCTGTTCTTTGTTCTCTGCGGCAATATCATGACCAAGGGGAAAATGGTGGAAAAACTCATCAGCTTTGCCAATTCCATGGTAAGCTGGCTGCCGGGCGGGCTCGGCATGGCCGGTGTCATCGGATGCGGTCTTTTCGGCGCCATTTCCGGGTCTACTGTGGCCACGGTGGTGGCCCTGGGCGGGTTTATGATCCCGGCTCTGCTGCGTAACGGATACGATGAAGATTACACCATTGGACTCATGACCACTTCCCCGAATCTCGGCATCATCATCCCGCCGAGTATCAGCATGATTTTTTATTCCATGATCAGCAACGTGTCCCTGGAAGGGCTGTTTCTGACCGGGTTTATCCCTGGCATTATCATTATTATCTGTGTCTGTATCTATACCTATGTGAAGTACAAGGACCGAAAAGATATCAAACGGTTGCCGAGACCTGGGTTTAAAGATCTGATCGGCATTTTCAAGGACGGCTTCTGGGCCATCATGCTGATCCTGATCATCTTTGTCGGTATTTTCACAGGCGCTTTTACGGCCAATGAGGCTGCGGTTGTGGCCAGTGTCTATGCTTTTTTTGTGGAGCTGGTCATTTACAAATCCATGAGTTTTAAAGATGTCAAAGATGTCTGTGTCAGTTCAGCCCTGACCACGGCCACCCTGCTGCTCATCGTGGCCTGTGCCACGGTTTTCGGACGCTACCTGACCTTTGAAAACATCCCCAACCGGGTGGCGGAACTGGTCATCGGCAGCATTCATTCCCCCTGGGTTTTTCTTTTGGCCATGAATATCCTGCTCCTGATCGTCGGCATGTTTATGGATATCATCTCGGCCACCCTGATCCTGGGGCCGGTTTTTCTGCCCCTGCTCAGTGCGTTTAATGTGGACCCCATGCATTTCGGGCTTCTCATGACCGTGAACCTGGCCATCGGGTACTGCACCCCGCCCATGGGGGTCAGCCTTTTCGTTGTCGGCGCCATGACCAAGAAGGATATTATCTATATTACAAAGGCGTGCATGCCAACCATGCTTATCCAGATTGCCGTATTGTTCTTTTTAACCTATATGCCGGATCTGGTTCTTTTTATGCCAAAGCTTTTCGGATTTCATCAATAAAGCCGGAAGCGATATCGGGATAAATAACCAAGGCCGGTATTCAACAGTGTATGATTGCTGCTGAACACCGGCCTTTCTGTTTTTTTTCATTCTTTTGCAGGACCATGATTTCACAATTCAATAACCGGTTTTTCCTAATAATTTTTCCGGTTTCCTTGACAAAATGCAGGTTCTTCATTTATGTTCGACAAGTTTTTATTGGTAAGGACATATTTAACCCTTAACAGACAGGAGTAACGAATGGACGGAACGGACAAGATACTGGTGCTGATTATTGCAATCGTATGCTATGCCCTGGCCCTGAGTCGTAAAATCAATATTGCCTATGCTTCTCTGGGAGCTTCGGCAGTGTTGATGATTTTAGGATTATTGACGCCTGCTGATGCTTTTTTCAATGCCATTAACTGGGATGTGCTGGGGATTTACTGGGGATTTATGATGGTCTCCTATGTGTTTATGAAAAGCCGTATGCCTGAACTCATTGCCAACCGTATTTTATGCTATGTAAAAGTGGAACGCTGGGCCATATTGTCCTTATGCGCTGTAACCGCATTTTTATCCGCCCTGATGGAAAATGTGGGTGTGGTGCTGATGATGGCGCCCGTGGCCATTGCCATCAGCAAACGCATGGAATCATCGCTTTTTCATTATCTTATCGCCATTGCCGTCAGTTCCAATGTGGTTACCACCATCTCAATGGTGGCTGATCCGCCCGCCATTATCCTGGCCATGGCGACCGGCATGAAGCCCATGGATTTTTATTGGTTTTTAGGGAAAATCGGTCTTGGCACCATCACTTTTTTTGGCGTGCTGGTGGCCATGGCAACCCTCCTCTTTCAATTCCGCTGGATGAAAAAAGTCGTAGATGTAACCCGAGAAGACATCCCGGCCACCAAAGGCGCTTCCATTCTTTTCTTCCTGGGGGTGGGAACCTTGATCATCGGTCCTGAATTTGGTCTTCGCCCGGGGTTTGCAGGGTTTGGTTCCGGTCTGGTCGCCTGTTATATGGGCCGTGAATATCTAAAGGAAATGGTGACCGAATTTGACTGGAATTCTCTTTTCTTTATTGTGGGTATTTTCATGGTGATTCATACCCTCAGCAACTCAGGCCTTCTGGACGATCTGGGGAAATTTATGGTGGGTAAGGGAGTCGACAGTCCCACCGGTCTTCTGGCTTTTTTGACCTGGATATCCGTGGCATTCTCCGCCGTCATGGACAATGTGCCCTATACCATCCTGATGATCCCGGTCTGTAAAAGCCTTGCCGCTTCCATCGGTATCGCAGCCTGGCCCTTGCTCTATGGCATGATCATCGGTACGGGGATCGGGGGTAATATCACTCCGGTGGGAGCCACTGCCAATGTGTTTGCCTGTGGTGTTCTGGAAAAGCACGGATACAAAGTCAACCTGATTGAATACATGAAAATCAGCGTTCCTTTTTCCGTGGCAGCCGTGCTTACCGCCCATATCCTGATTCAGATCATCTGGATCTGATGGGTTTAGCATAAATATGATTTGAAAATGTGACCTGCGGGGACTGAAGTTTCCCGCAGGTCATGGCTGGATATCCCCATCAACGGGTTACCCACTTTTTGGGTTACCCGGTTCTGTTTATTTAAGGGTATTAAACCCCTTTGTTGATAAGGTCTTTATCGTGTTTCAGTCTTTCCTGGATACCCCTTGAAACCTGCCAGGTTTTTTCAAAATCATTCCAGAATTCCTTGTTTTCATTTTTCCAGCCTTTGCCGAAACGCTGATTAAAATGATTCCCCAGTTTTTCAAACAAGAGTTTCCAGGCCGGTTTCCCCTTGCTTTGCTCTCCCATCAATTCATCAATTAAGGTATCCAGCTCGCTTAAATGTTCTTTGGAAAGATAGGAAACCGCGCCTTTTTTGATGGACTGCATCAAAGACTCCGGGTTCATGGAATTGGCAGTCAGCATAATCGCGGGGATATTTCTTTCCACGCATTCTTCCAGAAGTTTAATCCCGTTAACCCCCATGATATCCAGAATGGCAAGATCATACTGGGTTTTGCTGATCTTTTCCGATGCAGATTCATAATCCTGGGCAGTATCGACTTTTGCCAGGTTCAGAATTTCCTGTATGGTTTCGATGACATCTTTTTCATCATCAACAGCCAGTATATGTTTCCCTTTTAAAAAAGAGGTGGGTGAAGTCATTTTGTTTTCTCCTTTATACAATGTATTAAAAAAGGTTTTTACTCTATTTATCTTTTTAAAATTTTGTTGATACCCATAAAATGATCATAAATGTTAATCTAATGATTAGTTTTCCCTAAGAAAAGAAAGTAATTGAAATTATAGAAAAAGTCAAGCTATTCCATGGGTTATGGCCAAAATAAGTTTCTATAATTTCATTGCCTTTAAAAAAAGATTGGCTTAAACTGAGCAGGTATTAATCTGTTTCCAATGAAAAATTTTTATAACTGGTGAAAAATGATAGACTTTTTAAAACACATGCCAAAGGCAGAACTTCACATCCATATTGAAGGGTCACTGGAGCCGGAACTCATGTTCAGGCTGGCGAAAAAAAATTCTATTCCACTGCCCTTTGATACCGAAGAACAGCTCCGGGCGGCTTATCAGTTCAGCGATCTTCAATCTTTTCTCACTATTTATTATCAAGGCGCAGGGGTGTTACGGACAGAAGAAGATTTCTATGATATGACCCGGGCTTATATGGAACGGTGTCATTCACAGAACATCATCCATACGGAAATATTTTTTGATCCCCAGACCCATACGGATCGCGGCATTGATTTTGGAATGGTTGTTGCTGGAATCTGCCGGGCATTGGATGAGGGAAAAAAGAAATTCAATATCAGCAGTCACCTGATTCTCTGTTTTTTGCGACACCTGGGCCCGGCTTCTGCAATGAAGACCCTGGATCAGGCCATGGCATATAAAAATGAGATTATCGCTGTGGGACTTGATTCTTCAGAGCTGGGATTTCCACCGGACCAGTTTAAAGAGGTATTTGAAAAAGCACTGGATAAAGGCTTTCTGACCGTTGCCCATGCCGGGGAAGAAGGCCCCCCGGAGTATATCTGGCAGGCCCTTGACCTATTAAAGGTAAAACGGATTGATCATGGGGTTCGCTGCATCGAAGACCCGGAATTGATGCGGCGTCTTCTTGAAGAACAGATCCCCCTGACGGTCTGCCCCTTATCCAATGTAAAGCTAAAGGTGTTTCATCAGATGAAGGATCACCATATCCTTTCCCTTCTTGAAAAAGGGCTTAAGGTGACGGTGAACTCTGATGATCCGGCCTATTTTGGCGGGTATCTCAATGAAAATTTCATGGCCCTGCACAAGGAGTTGGGAATGAACAAAAATCAGGCTGTAGCGCTTGCAAAAAATAGTTTTGAGGCCGGTTTTCTAAATCCTGAAGAAAAACGGACGGCTGTTCTTCGCCTTGAAGCGTATGCAAAAGGGTCAGAATAATTTCATTTGCAGGTCTGTTTTTTTATTGGTTTTCTTTTTTATCTCAGGCTCAGAAACCGGCCCCGCAGCCGGTGACGGCAAGGGAACCTCATTTTGGCAGAAATTAGGTTGCGGAAGTTCGGAATAAACGGCACGCAATGACTTTTTTGTCGTTTGAGTCACATCTGTCAGTTCATTGATGATGAGCTCTTCTTCCTGAAGGGTCATGACCGGAAATCCATAGGTGCGGTTCCTGTGTTTGATGGGTTTTCCCGCGGCCGTTCTTTCTGCAATAAAGGATAGATGGGCATTCAGCCGATTTTCAGTGATTTCCCCGGCAAGGCGGATAATATTGTTTTTTATCTCCATAATGGGATCCAGAAAGCCTGTTTCAATCTCACATCCAATACTGTTTCTGGCTGCTGTGATGGCCGCTGCCATTGTGGTTCCGGTCCCCATGAAAGGATCAAGGACAGTATCGTTTTTGACGGAATACATATTGATGAGTCGATACGCCAGCTCAAAGGGGAAGGCCGCACTTCTTTTTCTCAGCTCTTTATCATGAAGTTCCTGTCGGCTGCCTTTGATATCAAACCAGATGTCTGAGAAATAAAAATTTCTTTCTTCCCAGAAAATGGCGCTCTGCCGCCTGTGATGTTTTTCAGAAGCTTTTGTAAATTCTCGTTTTCCGCCTTTTCTCAGGACCAATATATATTCATGCTCCAGGGTCACATAGGCACCGGCCGGCAGCATTCCGGAGCCCATGAATTTATTGGGCGCATTGGTCTGTTTTCGCCAGATGATCGCGGGTAGAGCTGTAAATCCGATTTGAAGGAGATGCCAGAGAATTCGGGTATGGTTGGAATAAATTGCAAAATTCGATTGGATGGTTCTTACCGCATCCCCGATATTGATACAGGCAAAGCCGCCTTTTTTCAGGACTCTGAAAGCTTCGTCCCACACGGGGTCAAGCATCCTGTGCATGAGTTCAAACGCTTTTTGTCCCTCCCCATTTTTCAGGGCCATATCAACGGCTTTGTCTTGACCGGTAAAAAGGCCATCCCACATTTCAATCATGGGATAGGGGGGAGATGTGACAATGAGGTCGATGCTGTCGGATGGGATTTTATCCATCCTGGCTGCATCCTGTATCAGGATTGTATGGGTAGTTTCCATCACAGTTCTCCTGCTTTATAAGGGTAAAACCCGGAAGCTGAAATCCGAGGGCTGGATAAAAAGATTGACGATAATTCAGTGAAATTATATGTTGGGGAAAATTTATGTCAAGGTGAAAATCAAAAGATAAAGGACAAAGGGTGAATAAACCATTTAAAGCCGGTGTGATTCAGTTTGATGTGGAATGCGGTCGGGTTGAAGACAATCTCACAAAAATATCCGGATATCTTGAAACACTTGCATCTGAAAATGTTTCGCTTGCCGTTCTGCCGGAGATGTTTTCCTGTTCTTTTGATAATCAAAATTTAAAAGAGCATTCCGGATCAACACAAAACATCATTGAAAA
>JFJP01037654.1_pt1 | contig 24665 bp, 17 predicted proteins | sample 431651 | NCBI WGS metagenome assembly JFJP01 (sample SAMN02602958, study PRJNA72255) | Microbial mat metagenome, whole genome shotgun sequencing project. | biome: fresh water; feature: sink hole; material: water; isolation source: purple microbial (photo- and chemosynthetic) mats found in...
TTCGGGTGGCGGAATAACCTTGAGTGGTGGTGAACCTTTGTTTCAATATTCGTTTGCAAAAGAATTATTAAAACGCTCTAAAGATCTTGGTATAAATACCTGTGTGGAGACTTCGGGCTTTGTTTCGCCCATCAAATTTAAACAATTATTGCCACTCATAGATATATTGCTTTTCGATTATAAAATGACCGATTCAGTTGATCATGTCAACTTCACCGGAGTTCCTAATCATGCCATTTTGGAAAACCTGAATGCCGCCTATCGTTATGGCACAAGCATTATTCTTCGTTGCCCTGTAATTCCAGGAATAAACGATACTGATTGGCATTTCAATGCTATTGCCGAGTTAAGCGAAAAATATCCTAAACTCAAAGGCATCGAAATTTTAGCTTACCACGATATGGGCAATAACAAACGTATCAGTGTTGGAAAAAGTGAGACCCTGATTGACTTGAAAACAGTTTTGCCCGAAATTTCGAAAGCTTGGTTAGAGCAATTAAGATTATTGGGTTGTGAGAAGGCAAAAATTGGTTGAATAAATGAAAACTATTATTTGGTGGTTTTTAAATTCAAGGTTACAGATTGAATACATTTATTCGAAGAAAAATATGAAAATATAGAGAATGATCTAACTTGAGCAATTGGCAAAACATTTTTAACTTTCTTTCTCTAATTTCTCTACTCGTTTTAAAGAAGAAACAAAACAAGCTCCGATAATTTTTTTTTTCTGAATATTGATAAAGCTTGACAATATTTAGAATTGTTGAACTTGAAAATAAGTGACATTTATCCGAAGTTAGGATTTCATTATGCTACCTGTTTCAGTAATATTTTTGTTTACATTATGGAGAACTTCTTCAGAATATTGAGAAAAGGTCACAAGATAAATATTTTTTCACCCCATTCCCCACCCTTTCCCAACATTGACTATTTTCACTGCTATAAGATTCCAAAAATCATAAAAATTCCATAATAAAACGACAATTGTATCAACAAGGGTGTAAATCTTATCAAAAGTCATCTTGTGTTGAATTCAATTGAAGAGTTTAAAATCACTTCCCTACCATAAAATTTACCAACAATTTAATCATAAAAAAAACTTGATTTTCAGAAATTACTCACAAAAAAACGCAAAACGTTTGTATTACTTATTTCATTTTGATTAAATCTTATAAATGGGAAAATTAATAATTTCCTGCTAACGATGAAGTTGTAGAATTATAACTTCAGATACATTTCTACATTTTCTCGGTTTTTTTGTAAAATATAGAGTTAAATACTATCTTTGTGTTTGTTAAAACCATTTCTTTATTTCAAAATATTATTATCTTAAATTATCGCTTTTAATTTAGATTGCTATTTAATTGTTGGATATATATTTTTAGATATTTCGTTCGATGTCTGTTGTCATGATTTTTATTTTGACCTGTTTCTAAAATGTTATTTTTTAAAATGGGTTTGCAACAAAATAGTAACAAAGAATTGCGTTTATGAGTTTTATCCTTTTTTTACTTAATATTGAAATATTTTATGGCAAAATTTAAAGTATTGTTCATTTCTGACATGTTATTACCTGATTTGGATGGAGCAAACAGAACCATGTTTCATCTCATTAACAGAATCCCTACCGAACAATTTGAATACCTCTTTATAAGCGGAACCAGTGCCGAACGAATAGCTGATTTTGAATGTATAATGGTTAGTTCAATTAAAATTCCCAGAAGTAAAAATTATCGTATTGCTATTCCTTTCTTTTACAAAACTGTTTTAGATAATAAAATTGATCATTTTCAACCCGATATAATTCACATTGCTACACCTTCATTTCTTGGAAATTATGGCATACAAACTGCAAAACGCCTTAATATTCCGGTTATTTCAATTTATCATACACATTTTATTAGCTATCTTGACTATTATTTCAAGTACATTCCTTTTATGATAAATCTATCAAAAAGGACTGCAAAACACACCTTGCGTGCGTTCTACAATGAGTGTGATTTAATATACGTTCCATCTAGGACAATAATCAATGAATTAACTGATATTGGGATTCATCCCGAGAGATTAAAATTGTGGCAAAGAGGCATAGATCAGATTCTTTTTTCTCCTACTAAAAAAAGCCCTGAACTAATAAAAACCATAACAGGAAACAATAATCCAAGTATATTATTTGTAAGTCGGTTGGTGTGGGAAAAAAATTTACAAACGCTTATAGACTTATGTAATCTGATTAAGGAAAAACAATATAATTATAACCTGATAGTGGCTGGCGAGGGAAATGCCAGGGAAGCCTTACAAAATCAAATTCCAGAAGCTTTTTTTTTAGGTAATGTAGAACATGATGTATTGGCTCAATTGTATGCTTCTTCTCAGGTTTTTTTCTTTCCATCGGTAACTGAAACTTTTGGTAATGTAGTGGTAGAAGCTATGGCATCAGGAATACCTTGTGTAATTGCCAACGAAGGAGGCAGTGCAGATTTTATACTGCAAGGTGAAAACGGATTTATCTGTGATCCTACTGACATACAAGACTTTCTCAGTCGTATAACTCAAATAATTGAACATCCAGAACTTGCTTTACAATTATCAAAACGCGGATTGGAAGCCAGTAAAAAATTCAGTTGGGAAACATTAGCGTTAGAATATTTTGCTGATTTAAAATCTATTACAATCCATTAAACTATTGTTTAAATGAAAAAGACACTTCATATTGTTATAGCATTTTGTGTCATTGTTAGTTTCACTATATTTTTTATAAATACTGATGTTAACGAGTCAATTAATCTTATCAAACGACTCGGAAGCAATGTAGCATTAATTTTAATAAGTACTTTTTTAGCTTACCTTTTTGGTGCTTTGGGTTGGAGATATTGTATAGACACCGATAAAAAACCCTCTTTTCTACGCCTGTTTGCATTAAAACATGTAGGAAATGTCATTACTACTTTCAACCCTTCAGGAGCAGTTGCCGGTGAACTTTACAGTGCTGATATGCTAATTAAAGGGGGGATGGAAAAAACAATTGCAATTAAATCTGTAATTCTGAGCCGAATTACATTGATTCTTACGCAATTAATTTTACTTGCTTTTGTATTGTTTTGGTTTCTATACTCACTTTCCGACAAATTATCTACAACACTTAGTTATACGCTTTATGTAGTTTTAATTGTCTTTATTTTCGTTGTTTTATTTTCAGTTCGATTTCTTTTGAAAAAAAAGAAAAAAAATGATGCTGAACTACCTGAAAAAAAGTGGCAAAAAGCAATCTATAATTTCAAAGAAATGCAGTCCTCACTTACTGAGTACATCTATCGAAGACCCAAAGATGCATTATTAGCATTTATTTTTTTCATTATTCAATGGATTTTCAGTTCTCTTGAACTTTTCATAATACTTCGTTTTTTGGGATATGATGTAACTATTGCAACAGGCTTATTTCTTGACACGATAATAATTGTTTCAAAATCAGCAGTTCCATTTATTCCCGGTCAAATAGGTGCCGAAGAATTAATCAATAAATTCGCACTTTTACTTATTGGTATTACATCCGGATACCTCTGGCTAACAGTTTCAATTCTCAGAAGAGCAAGGCAATTATTTTGGAGTGGCATTGGTTTCCTTTTATTCATAATACTAAAAAAAAGGTGATTTTATTCAATTTGAACTGAATTTGCCAAATTAAAAAACCACCTTTTAAAAAAAAATATGCAATTAAAATATTAATTACAGCATTCAATGTATCTAAACCTCCAAATTATGCATGATTTATTTGACCAAAATTCTTCTGAATAAAACCTGACAATGGTAGTTTGATACGTGCCGGAAGTTTGTGGTGTTTCTTTTTAAAAGATAAAAATATCCATTTATGTTCAAAAAAATTCAAAACTGCAGTAGTATCATATAAAGGAGGGATAACTAAAGTTACTTCATTACAAACACGTTGTAACTCATCGAAAAATTTTTCAGGATTATCTACATGTTCAATTGTGTGTGAGCAAAGAACTTTATCGAATTGTTTGTCATTAAAAGGGAGATTATAAATATCAGTAACTTCAATAAAATTTGGAACATCCTTGTGCCTAAATATATCTGCATTAACTCCTCCTCCATCTGTTTTTCCACAACAAATGTTTAAATCCCATTTTCTTTCTTTTAAAATTCTTGTTTTTAAAATACCATAACTAATGTAATGAGAAATTTGAAAATACAATAGAATTCCAATAATCACTAAAATAATGTAATACACCATAATTTGATAAAATTTAAATTATTTACTTTTATTAAAAAAAATGAAATTGATCGATTTACTAAATCACTTTTAAAAAAATTTGCTTGTCAATCCCCTTTTTTAAGTTGAATATATCTCAGCAATTAATAGCACCCAAAAGGGTACTATTACTGTTTAGTGACATTGAACAATTTATTCTACAATGATTATATAACCAGAAAAAAAAATCTTGCACTTGTTTTCGTAAACTTTTGCTAAGTGACGCAAAAAGCTGTACGAAAACTGAAAACCATTTTCTTATTTATATCCTTGTTCATGGACACCCGAAATTGAGCGCCCTGAAGGATCATTCAAATTTTTGAAAGCTGCATCCCACTCTAATGCAATAGGAGTACTACAAGCGACCGAAGGAACCGAAGGTACACATTTTGAAGCTGAATCAGAAGGAAAATGTTCAACAAAAATTGTACGATAATAATATTCTTCTTTATTCATGGGTGGATTAATAGGGTAAGTTTCATTCACTCTCGACATTTGCTCATCACTTACTAAAGAACTGGTCATCTCCTTTAAAGTATCAATCCAATTATACCCTACCCCATCCGAAAATTGCTCTTTTTGACGCCAGGCTACACTTTCGGGCAACATATGCTCAAATGCTTTACGTAGAATCCACTTTTCCATTTTACCAGGACCTGCCATCTTATCTTTGGGATTCAATCGCATTGCAATATCCATAAATTCCTTGTCAAGAAATGGGACACGACCTTCAACTCCCCATGAAGCGAGTGATTTATTGGCACGAAGACAATCATAAAGATGCAATTTGTTAAGTTTACGTACTGTTTCCTTGTGAAATTCCTCTGCATTGGGTGCTTTGTGGAAATATAAATAACCACCAAATATTTCGTCAGCTCCTTCGCCCGAAAGAACCATTTTGACTCCCATTGATTTTATAACACGAGCTAACAAATACATTGGTGTACTTGCTCTGATTGTAGTAACATCATACGTTTCAATATGATAAATAACATCCCGAATAGCATCTAATCCTTCCTGAACAGTAAAATTTATTTCGTGATGTATTGTTCCAATATGTTCTGCAACTTTACGGGCTGCAATCAAATCAGGTGAACCAATCAATCCCACTGCAAATGAGTGAAGTTGAGGCCACCATGCATCCTGCGTATTACCTGATTCTATTCTTTTTGATGCATATTTTTTTGCTACTGCCGATATTATAGAAGAATCCAACCCTCCTGAAAGTAATACTCCATAAGGTACATCTGTCATTAATTGACGTTCAACCGCCGCCTCAAGCGCCTCTCTCAGTTCATCAATGCTTGATTCATTATTTTCCACAGCCTCAAATTCCGACCAATCACGTTGATACCATTTTTCGGGTTTTCCGTCAGGACTGTAATAATACTGTCCTGGTAAAAATTCTTCAATTTTTGAACAATATCCTTCCAAAGATTTCAATTCAGAACCTACGTAATAAGTTCCATTATCATCCCAGCCCTGATACAAAGGTATAATTCCTATATGATCGCGGCCAATCATATAAATATCTTTTTCAATATCGTAAAGAGCAAAAGCAAATATTCCGTTCAAATCTTCCAAAAAGTCTTTACCTTTTTCTCTATACAATGCCAGAATTACCTCACAATCAGATTTTGTAAGAAATTCATATTTGCCTTCAAAATTCTTACGTATTTCCTGATGATTATATATTTCTCCATTAACAGCTAATACTAAATTACCATCTTTGCTGAATAATGGTTGTTTACCGGATTCAGGATCAACAATTGACAATCTTTCATGAGCCAAAATGGCTTTTTCATTCGAAAAAATACCAGACCAGTCCGGACCGCGATGCCGGATTTTCTTCGACATTTTCAACACTTGAGGACGCAAAATCTGCGAAGATTGTTTTATATCAAATGCACATACTATACCACACATATATTTTTTTTTTGAATGTTTGAATATTTTTAATTGAAAGATTTAAGAATTAAGAGCTTTGATAAATAATTTAACTTCAAACCTCTTGATATTTATAATGTTTTATGAATTTCCTCGGCTACTTTACGTCCGGAGGCAATAGCCCTAACAACAAGACTGGCTCCCATTGCCGCATCACCTGTAGCAAATACTTTTTTAACAGAACTTTTATTCGATTTATCAACAGCCACATTGCCTCTTCCATCAAAATCTACCTCGAGTTCAGTAAGTAAACCTTTGTGTACAGGATGTACAAAACCAAGTGCAAGGAAAACCAAATCAGCTTTGATTGTTTCAATTTTTCCTGTTGGTAACATCATGTTACAACCATTTTCATCCTTCTTCCACTCTACTTCTTCTACCACAACTTCGGTAACTTCACCCTTTGCACCAACAAACTCATTTGTATTCAAACTCCATCTACGAGTACAACCTTCTTTATGCGAACTTGAAGTTTTGAGTATATTAGGATAATAAGGCCAGGGTGTATCTGGATTTTTACCTACTGGCGGTTGAGGTAAAATCTCAATCTGAGTAACCATTGTAGCTCCCTGACGTATTGAAGTACCTACGCAGTCAGATCCTGTGTCTCCACCACCAATTACCAAAACGTGTTTGTTTTTAGCATTTATAATTTGATCAGATGCTACAGGTTCACCCATGATTAACTGGTTTTGTTGACTTAAGAACTCCATTGCAAAATAGATTCCTTTCAACTCACGACCTTTAGGATTAATATCACGTGGCTGGCCTGCACCGATGGCAATACAAACTGCATCATACGTTGCCATTATTTCTTTTCCTGAAATATCTTTACCTATTTCGGTATTTGGTTTGAAGACAATACCTTCTTGTTCCAATTGTGATAACCTGCGGTCGATAATATTCTTATTCAACTTGAAGTTAGGAATTCCATATCTCATTAAACCACCAAGACTGTTGTCCTTTTCAAAAAGCACAACTGTATGACCTTTACGGTTTAATTGTTGAGCAGCTGCCATCCCTGCAGGGCCTGATCCAATAATGGCTACTTTTTTTCCTGTACGAGTTTTGGGTGGAAGTGGTTTAATCATTCCTTCTGTGAAACCAATTTCGGTTACAGAACACTCATTTTCGCGAATTGTAACAGGTGCTTCATGAAGTGCCAATACGCATGAGCTTTCACAAGGAGCAGGGCAAATACGACCCGTAAAATCAGGAAAATTATTGGTTTCATGTAAATTTTCGACAGCTTTTTTCCACTCTCCTTTGTAAATCAGATCCTGCCATTCGGGCATTTTATTGCCCAGAGGGCATCCCCAATGACAAAATGGAATGCCGCAATCCATACAACGTGAAGCCTGAAGTTTACGATCCTCACGATTTAAGGTTTGTTCTACTTCCCCAAAATCGTAAATTCTTTCGTTTATGGGTCGGTAACCCGCTTCTTTACGGGCTATATTTATAAATGCTTTAGGATTTCCCATGATTGTTTTATTGTTCTTTGTTAACTTTCTCAAAGTTCAAAAACTTCGGAAAAGTTAATTAAATTAATAATCTCTTTCTACCTGTGCAATTTTCTTATTGATAGCTTCCATTTTTTCTTCCTGCAATACTTTTTTGTATTCGATAGGAACAACTTTTATGAATTTGTCAACATAATCTCTCCAGTTATCAAGAATTTTTTTAGCAAGCTCACTATTTGTATATTTATAATGATTTTCTATTAATCCTTTTAGTTCTTTGCTGTCGTGGCTGTCTTCGATCAGAGATAACTCAACCATTTCCATATTACAAAAATAATCAAAATCTCCGGATTCGTCTAACACATATGCTACGCCCCCACTCATACCAGCTGCAAAGTTACGTCCGGTTTTGCCAAGCACCACAGTACGACCACCTGTCATATATTCACAACAATGGTCACCGGCACCTTCAACTACAGCAGTTGCACCTGAGTTTCGTACACAAAAACGTTCTCCAACAACGCCGTTAATATATACCTCACCCGATGTTGCTCCGTATAGTATTGTATTTCCAGCAATTATATTATCTTCGGCTTTGAAAGTACTTTGTTCAGGAGTTTTCACTACAATTTTTCCACCTGACAAACCTTTTCCGACATAATCATTTGCTTCACCAGTAAGTTCAAAGAACACTCCTTTACTTAGGAAAGCACCGAAACTCTGACCAGCTGAACCATTAAAACATGCCTTTATGGTATCCACAGGTAGTCCTGTTTGACCATATCGTTTAGCTATTTCGCCTGAAAGCATTGCTCCAACAGCACGGTCAGTATTTTTAATTTTATATTTTATTTCAAGTGGCATACATAAATCCAATGCCGGCAATGATTTCTTTATCAGTTCCCTGTCAAGGACTTTATCAATTTTATGGTCCTGATTCTTAACATGGTGTAATTCTATATTATTGTTTTCTTTAGGAACAAAGAGAATCTTTGATAAATTGACTTTTTTCAATTTAGAACTACCTGTTATAGTCTTATGATGCAACAATTCAGCATGACCGATAATTTCATCAAGACTTCTGAATCCTAATTGAGCCAAATGCTCACGAACATCTTGCGCTATAAAATTGAAGAAGTTAACAAGGTACTCATGTTTACCTGTAAAATGCTTGCGTAATATCTCATCTTGAGTTGCTACTCCTACAGGACAGGTATTCAGGTGACACTTACGCATCATTACACAACCAAGAATAAGTAATGCACTTGTTGCAAAACCATATTCTTCAGCACCCAACATGGCTGCTATTACAATATCCCGACCAGTTTTTAGCTGTCCATCTGCCTGTAATTTAATTTGACCACGTAAATTATTTAAAACAAGCGTTTGCTGTGTTTCTGCTAATCCGATTTCTAACGGAAGACCAGCATGTTTGATAGAACTTGAAGGACTTGCACCTGTTCCTCCTTCGGCCCCTGAAATCAAAATTAAATCAGCTTTTGCTTTAGCCACACCCGCTGCAATTGTTCCAACACCTGTTTCAGAAACCAATTTGACACTGATAATGGCAGATGGATTGATATTTTTCAAATCGAAAATAAGCTGAGCCAAGTCTTCAATTGAATAGATATCGTGATGAGGTGGAGGCGAAATTAATGAAATACCCGGAATGGAGTGACGTGTTTTTGCAATAATTTTATCCACTTTATGTCCCGGAAGTTGTCCACCTTCACCTGGTTTTGCACCTTGAGCAATTTTAATCTGAATTTCGTCAGCATTCACAAGATATTCGGCAGTAACGCCAAAACGACCTGACGCAACTTGCTTTATTGCACTTCGTGTAATTAAGCCATCAGCTCGTTTTTTGTAACGTTCGGGATCTTCGCCACCTTCACCTGTATTACTTCTACCTCCAACAATATTCATGGCCATAGCCATGGCTTCATGAGCCTCACGACTAATAGACCCATATGACATTGCTCCGGTAACGAATCGTTTCATAATACCATCTACCGGTTCAACTTCATTTATATCTATAGGATTTTGCTTGTAATCAATTAAATCGCGAATAAAGATTGGTGCCTCTTTTTCATCGACTAATTTTACATATTCCTTATATTTGTGATAATCATTAGTTTTTGTTGCTATTTGTAAACGTGCAATAGTTTCAGGATTCCATGCATGTTCCACACCATCAATACGATATGCATATTGACCTAAATTATATAATTCAGTTGGGTCATTACCCTCCGAAGGATAAAATGCTTCAAAAAACGGAAACAACACTTCATTTGAGATATCTTCAAGATCAATACCTTCGATTGATGATTGAATACCTTTAAAATATTTAGTAAGTAATGATGAAGAAATTCCAATAGCTTCAAAAATGTGTGCGCCACGATAACTGCGTAATGTGGAATTACCCATTTTTGATAAAACTTTAAGCAGACCTTTGTTTACGGCTTTGATATAATGTTTTTTAGCCGAATCAAGATCCATATTTATTTCACCTGCTTTTATCTTTTCGTTGATAATGCTGAAAATCATATACGGATTTACTGCATTGGCACCAAAACCAAATAAAAGTGCAAAATGCATTACTTCGCGTGGTTCGGCTGATTCAACCACTATGTCAATTTGCATCCTTTTTCGTTTCTGAACAAGATAAAGATGAACAGCAGAAACAGCTAACAGTGATGGTATTGGCGCATGATTAGCATCAACACCACGGTCGCTTAATACTATGTAGTTCTTACCATCATCTACCGCTTTTTCAACAGATAAGCAAAGTTCCTGAATCGATTTTTCTAACCCTTTTGCTCCACCTTTAGGATCAAAAAGCATAGGTAAAGAAATAGTATAGAAACCTTTGTAATTCAGGTTCATCAAAATGTCAAACTGCGAATTAGTTAAAACAGGACTTTTTAGTTTCACCATTTTACATATTTCGTGCGCAGGTTCCAATAAATTTTGATGTACAGAACCAATATAACCTGTAAGAGACATGACTAACTCTTCGCGAATCGGATCGATAGGCGGATTAGTAACTTGTGCAAATTGCTGCCTGAAATAATTAAACAAACGTTGTGGTTTGTCAGAAAAAACAGACAATACAGTATCGTTACCCATCGACGAAGTTGGTTCGTATCCATCATTTGCCATTGGGATTATTAATCTTTCAATATCTTCTTTCGAATATCCAAATGCATGAAGCAAAGTATGATAATTGTTCAAATCATTCTTAACATTTCGACCTGAAGAAATATGATCTAAATCAATACAGTTTTTATTCAACCAATCACGATAAGGAAATGCCTTTGCCAAACCTTCTTTAAGTTCGTTATCATAATATATTTGACCAATTTCGGTATCAATCATAATCATTTTACCCGGTTTCAATCTTCCTTTGGATTTAATTCGTTCCGGTTCAATTTCAATAGTTCCGGTTTCAGATGCAATGACCATTAAATTGTCATGTGTAACTAAATAACGTGCAGGACGAAGACCATTTCTATCAAGCATACCTCCGGCATAACGACCATCGCTGAACAGCAAAGTTGCAGGTCCATCCCATGGTTCCATAAAAGTACTGTGATATTCGTAAAATGCTCTTAAATTATCTGAAATCGGGTTTTTCATATTCCAACTTTCAGGTACCAACATAGCCATAGCATGAGGTAGGCTTTTACCGGACATCACCAAAAATTCCAACACATTATCTAAACTGGCACTATCACTCATACCTGGTTGAACAATAGGGTATAACTCATTCAAATTCCCCAGAATTTCCGATTTCAAAACACTTTCTCTGGATTCCATCCATTGGCGATTACCTCGTATGGTGTTAATCTCCCCATTATGCCCAAGCATACGGAAAGGTTGAGCTAAATCCCAGGTTGGAAATGTATTGGTACTAAAGCGTGAGTGAACAAGTGAAATGCCACTTGTGAAATTTGGGTTGGATAAATCAGGATAATACTCTCGAAGCTGAAGTGATGTGAGCATTCCCTTATAGACCATTTGCTTTGTTGAAAGACTTACGATATAGAAACTTCTATCCTTTGCTAAATTCGATTTCAGAATTGATTTTTCAATTTTTTTTCGAACAACATATAATTTTTGTTCAAGCTCTTGAGAATTGGAAGCGCCGGTAATAAAGATTTGTTTAATTTGAGGTTCGGTTGATGTAGAAATCTGTCCAAGAATATTGCTGTTTACAGGTACATCGCGAATTGCCAAGAGAGTCAATCCCTCCTTTTCTACCTGATCCTTTATTACATTAATACATAATTCTGCTTTTTTATTATCCTTTGGAAGAAAAACCAGACCTGTTCCATATTTTCCCTTTGCTGGTACAGGAATTCCTTGTAGTAAAATAAATTCGTGAGGTATTTGAACCAAAATACCTGCACCGTCTCCTGTTTTGTTATCGGCACTTTCGGCTCCCCGGTGTACCATATTTTCGAGGACCATTAGACCTTTGTCAACTATTTCGTGAGATTTTTCGCCAAAAAGGTTTAATATCAGTCCTACGCCACAGGCATCATGTTCGTTTTGAAATGAATACAGCGAGCGCTGCTCATATTCGTCTAAATGTACAGGGTTTGAAGTCATAGAATTTTAAAATTTTTTTAATCAGAGTTTCAAAGGAAACACGCTGACTATGCTGTTTTTTGTTTTATTGTCGTGAAAAATAGTGGGAGTACTTTTTTTTTAAAAGTCTCCCACTAGATTAAAATAAATGAATATTATTTTGAAATATAAAGACTTAACGGATAAATAGTAATTCTCTATATTTTGGTAATGTCCACATTTCGTCGTCTACAATTAATTCCAATTTATCGGTATTGTAACGGATAATATCGAAATAAGGCAATACTTTATCGTGATATGCCATTGCTTTTTCGTATTCTTCATCAATTTTATTAATCGATCGACGGATGTCTATCATATCATCAACTGCATTTTTAATAGCAGCAATACGTTCACCAATTTCAACAATTAAAGCGGTATCAAGAGCACCAAGTTTTTCAGCTCTTTCACCGGTGAATACTGATTTTATTTTTACTACATTATCCAATAAGAAACTTTGATAACGGGTTCCGATTGGAATAATATGATTTACTGCTAAATCGCCTAAAACACGTGCTTCAATTTGAATTTTCTTTGTATATGTTTCCCATTTAACTTCGTTACGGGCATGTAATTCTTTTTCGGTAAGTACACCCATTGAAGTGAATAGCTTTACGCTTTCAGGTGAAGTATAAGCTTTGAAAATTTCAGGAACACAAGTTTCGCAATCTAAACCACGTTTTGCTGCTTCGATTTTCCATTCTTCGCTGTAACCATTACCATCAAAACGGATTGCTTTAGATGCCTTAATATAATCTTTAATAACATCGAAAATAGCTTTTTCTTTACTTTCTCCTGCTGCAATTTTAGAATCCACTTCTGTTTTGAATTCAATTAACTGAGCTGCTACAGCTGTATTCAATGCTGCCATTGCTGAAGAACAGTTAGCTGATGAACCTACAGCACGGAACTCGAAACGGTTTCCGGTGAAGGCAAAAGGTGAAGTACGGTTACGATCAGTATTATCAAGAAATACTTCAGGGATACGAGCAATTCCCAAATGAAGTTTCTTTTTATCATCTAAAATAATTGCTTCTTCACTTGAACTGTTTTCAAGTTTATCAAGAATTGCTGTTAATTGTGTTCCGATAAAAGCTGATACAATAGCCGGAGGGGCTTCGTTGGCTCCTAAACGATGTGCATTCTGCGCAGTCATGATTGATGCTTTCAATAAAGCATTATTTTTATGAACTGCCATCAACGTATTAACAAGGAATGTAACAAATAACAAGTTTTCTTCAGGTGTTTTACCAGGAGTAAATAAGCCTACACCTGTATCTGTTCCAAGCGACCAGTTGTTGTGTTTTCCGGATCCATTAATGCCTGCAAATGGTTTTTCGTGTAATAATAAACGGAAACCATGACGACGAGCCACTTTTTTCATTATTGACATCATCAATAAATTTTGGTCAACTGACAAATTACATTCTCCAAAAATAGGAGCTAACTCAAACTGGTTAGGTGCTACTTCGTTGTGACGAGTTTTAGCAGGGATGCCATATTTATATGCTTCAAATTCAATATCTTTCATATAAGCTGCAACACGACTTGGAACTGCACCAAAATAATGGTCTTCCAATTGTTGGTTTTTGGCTGATTCATGTCCTAACAAGGTACGACCTGTAAGTGACAAATCCGGACGTGTTGCAAATAATCCTTCGTCAACTAAAAAGTATTCTTGCTCCCAACCTAGGTAAGCAACAACTTTCTTTACATTCGGATCAAACATTTGACAAACCTCAGTGGCTGCTTTGTCAACTGCATTCAATGCTTTCAATAGTGGTGCTTTCATGTCCAAAGCCTCACCTGTATACGAAATAAAAATGGTAGGAATTACCAAAGTATCATCCATCAGAAATGCCGGAGAAGTAGGATCCCATGCAGTGTAACCACGTGCTTCGAAAGTACTGCGAATACCTCCACTTGGGAATGAAGATGCATCAGGTTCTTGTTGTGCTAATAATTTTCCTGAAAAATCTTCTACAATTGTTTCGCCCGGTGCTCCTGCATAATCAATAAATGAGTCATGCTTTTCAGCTGTTCCGTCAGTTAGTGGTTGAAACCAGTGTGTATAATGTGTTGCACCTAACTCAGTTGCCCACAATTTCATGCCTGCAGCAACCTGATTTGCAATTGCAAGATCGAGTGTTGTTCCTTTATTAATAACATTTTTCAATGCTTTCAAAGTATCTTTTGAAAGATATTTTTTCATCGTTGCATTGTTGAAAACATTTTTTCCGTAGTAATCCGAAGTGAATTTTGACGGAGCTGTAACACATAGTGCTTTTTTCTTAAAAGCTTCTTCTACTGCTTTGAATCTTAATGATGACATAATTGTAATATTTTTTGTTTATTTTTTTAACTATTTTTAGTTTTATGATGTAATATACTTACTTTATGATTTTAATACGGTACAAAAATAAATAAAATGATAATTTTTTAAATTGTTTTTGTTGTCTTTAAATTTAATATAATTCGATTTAATCAAAATAAAATAATAATAGCATAAATAATATCATATTGACACAGATTGATATAATTTAATTACAGTTTAAAATATTCTTATAAGTATTGAGTAGTGTATTTTTTAAACTTAAGTCATTAATCAGGTTCACAAAAGTATAAAAAAATCATTGGATAATTGATTTTTTTAAAAAATAAATAAAGACCTTATTTTAAGTTTAAACTCAATATTTGCAACATACTTTTTTTGTTTTTGAAATTTAAAAAATGGACAGACTATTTCATCACGAAGTAGTCTGCCCGAAACAATAAAACTAAAAAACACAATAAATAAATAATTTATTAATTCACCGTGTATGTTACAAATTACTTTAATAAAAGAACATTATATTCTTAATGTTCAAATATCATTGTGTTTTGTGTATTGACTTTTCAATACATATTATTATGCTGAAATCTTATAATTAATCAAAAAATAGAATATCAAATAAAACTACTCTTTATTGTAAAGAGCGCCGGGTCCTGATTCTCTATTCCGAATCCGGTATGTTTCTTCAATATCATAAACGAAAATTTTACCATCCCCGGTTTCCCCGGTCCAGGCTGAATTTAAAATTGCATTAACGGTTTTTTCGAGATTAACATCACGAACAACAATGTATATCATTCGTCGTTGTATGTAACCCGATCTAAATACCTGACCACGAACTATTTGCTCTTCTGTTGATTTTCCGAGACCTGTAATATCCCAATAAGAAAACCAATCAATATCAGCTTCTAATAATGCTTGTTTCACATCCTCAAATCTTGATTTACGAATAACCGCTTCAATTTTTTTCATTTTATTATCTTTAATGTTTTATTGTTATGTAAGCTAATTCATAATAATAATAATAATTTTATTGATAATCAATCAAATATATATCAAAATGATAAATCAGGGAAATTGATACAAAAGTATTGTAAAAAATACAATCCTACAACAAAAGGATACAAAAAATTAAATTATTGAAGATTTTTGAAATCGTATTTACGTGATTTCAGCGAATGAAAAACAGGCCGGCTGTCTTAAAACCGGCCTGTCGAAACAAATTTTAGTCAAAATTAGTATAAGCTGTTTCACCGTGTTGAGTCTCATCTAACCCAATACCTTCTTCAGTTTCTGTAACTCTTACTCCAACCAACTTATCAGTTATTTTGAATAGAATAAAGGTCCCGATTCCCGAGAAAGCTAAGGTTGCTAAAACAGCGATAGCTTGTGTGCCGAGTTGTGCAAAATTACCAAAAGCAGCACCACTATAAGCCGATTGAATGAGCGGAGAGGCTAAAACACCAGTAAGGATTGCACCAACAATACCACCGATACCGTGTACTCCAAATGCATCAAGTGAATCATCGTATCCAAGTTTTGGTTTAACATAAGCCACCATAACAAAACAAATTAATGATACGGCTACACCTATAATTAATGCACCACCTACTCCCACAAATCCGGCAGCGGGAGTAATGGCAACTAAACCTGCTACAGCTCCTGTGCTAATACCCACAATTGTAGGACGTTTGTCAATTACCCATTCAAGAGTTGCCCATATAAGTGCGGCAGCAGCTGTAGCAATATGTGTTACCATAAATGCGTTGGCAGCAAGACCATCAGCAGCTAAACCACTTCCTGCGTTGAAACCAAACCAGCCAACCCAAAGCATTGCAGCACCCATAACTACATAAGTAATGTTATGAGGTGGTAATGCATGGTTTTTATAATCGCGTCTTTTTCCAAGCATCAAAGCAGTTACTAATGCTGCAATACCTGCATTAATGTGAACAACGGTACCTCCTGCAAAATCCAAAGCTCCAAGTTTAAATAACCAACCGTCACCAGACCAAACCCAGTGTGCAACAGGATTGTAGATAAATATTGCCCAAAGGATAGAGAACATTAAGAAGCCTTTAAATTTAATACGTTCAGCAAAAGCACCGATAATAAGCGCCGGAGTTATAACAGCAAACATACATTGGTACATTATAAACACCAAATGAGGAATAGTTCCGATAGTCCCGCCATCAGCTGTTGGTTGAGAATGTGAAATAAAATAGGGGCTAAGATCGTTAATGCCAATGCCACTTAAAAATGACCAGTCAAATCCACCAAAAAAGGGTTTGAGCCATTCAATAGAACTTGAGCCAAAAGCATTACTATATCCAAACATTACCCATTCGATGCTTATAACTGCAACCAGAATAAATACCTGCATAAATACACTTAAAACATTTTTACGACGTACAAGACCTCCGTAAAATAATGAAAGACCTGGTATCGACATAAATAATACTAAAGCTGTTGCTACTATCATCCATGCGGTGTCACCTGCATCAACTGTTGGGGTGACCGGAGCGGCTGTTTGAGCCGATAATGTGCTTAATCCTAATGCAAATGCACTGAGAAGTAATATATATTTTTTCATCTTATTTATGAATTTTATTTTTTAAATTTAAATGATATCTATTCTTTGTTATATAGAGCTTCTGGTCCTGTTTCACCGTTACGAATACGGTAAGTTTCTTCAATATTATATACGAAGATTTTCCCATCACCTGTTTCACCTGTTCTTGCTGAATTTAAAATTGCATTTACAGTTTTTTCAAGATTAATATCCCTTACTACAATTGATATCATTCTACGTTGAATATAGCCTGATTTAAACACTTGTCCACGTACAATCTGATCTTCTGTCGATTTTCCAAGACCCGTTATGTCCCAGTATGAAAACCAATCAATTCCTGCATCGAAAAGACCTTGTTTTACTTGTTCGAATTTTGACTTGCGAATTACCGCTTCAATTTTTTTCATATTCTTATTATTTTAAATATTAAATAGTCGTTTTTTCTTTACTTAAGTCAGCTGTGCTGACTTAAGTTGATAATAAATATTTATAAAGTAATACCTAATACAAGAAATGCATCATTAGCTGTAGGATTTACACCAACTACTCCATAAACAGGCAAACTAAATTTATCTGTAATTTCGATAGATTTGCTCACTTTGAGTCCAATGTTAGTTATTCCGAAACCAGTGGTTCCATAGTTTGCACTTTCGTTCAAAGCACCACCTAAAAACACTTTTGCACTTGATGTGATTGGATAAGCCAATTCTAAATAAGTTGAATATGCTTGTTTTGTTCCTTCTCCATCTGCAATTTTATCTGCACCATAAAACATAGTATTAAGAGATGCACTTAAAGGAAAAGCTTCAACACCTGCATAATTTAACGAACCCTCAAACACATGATCTGTACCGTCGGCATATTTAAAATAACTTGATGGAGTGAAGTTCCAGTTGTAATCGGTCACTGTTAACGAAAGAATACTTGAAATTGCATAAGTTGCATAAATGTCTACTTCTTTAACTGAACCCAGAATTCCGGCCGAACCCCATGCTCCGATTGTAAATTTTCCTGCTGTAAAAGATACATAAGGCTGAATATTAGGTGTTCCTTTTGTATTTGTCAAATCCTGTTGAACACCACGCCATACATAATTGCTGACAATATCGGTTCCTACTGAGAACTGAGCGTTAACACCTGTTGTTGCTACCAATGCAAGAATTGCAACTGCGAAAATTTTTACTTTTTTCATACTTGTAATTTTTTAAATGAATAAATAAATAAATAAATAATTGTTTTTTAATTTGATTATCGAGTAAAAAATATATTGACATAATGTTTGTAATAGTTTTGTTTCTGTGACATTATGTATTTAAAACATTGCAAAATTAATCACTTTGCCACAATTACCAAACAATTACTACCATAATTATATCTTTATATTAATCATCCTACCATAATGTAATAGAATGCGCTTTTTTGATATCATTTTAAAACTATATATTATCTATTACTTTCATAATGAATATTTGAACATCGGAATAAAAATATTTTAACATACTAAAAACATGTTTTATAGCTACTTTTTTAAAAATAAATCTATTCGTTTAGTAGAAAATCAGGTAAAAATATTTGATAATTCGAATAAAGACAATCAAAAATATGTTTTTTGGCATTTCAATAATGAAATTTTAAATAATGAAGTAGATAAAATATCGCATTTTTAAAGAGAAGATGCTAAGTCGCAATGTTAACTATTATTATGCGGCATTGCGACATTGTATTTTCAAAATTCAGAAACTCACTCTACAATATTTAATTATTTCTACAACATTTTCCTCACGGAGTGCATCAAAAATTGTAAAAATATTCTGAAGTAAAAAAAACAGCACAAAAAAAACCCGGTAATACCGGGTTTTAAATTTGGATTGATTAAGCAACTATAGAGTAAGAATTATTTTTCAAGTCTTTCCATGGCTTCAATGGTATCCTCGCGGCTACCAAAGGCTGAAAAGCGCACAAAACCTTCGCCGCTCAAACCAAATCCGGCTCCGGGAGTTGTTACAATATTTTTTTCTTTTAATAAATAATCAAAATACTCCCAACTACCCAAACCTTCAGGAGCTTTTGCCCATACATAGGGTGCATTTAAACCTCCGAATACTGTGTAACCGGCTTTTATCAAACCTGTACGGATGATACGCGCATTCTCTGTGTAAAATTCGATTAATGATCTTACCTGTTTTTTTCCTTCGGGACTAAATGTTGCCTCGGCAGCCCGCTGTACAACATACGAGGTTCCGTTAAACTTGGTGGTATGACGACGATTCCAAAGTTTATTTAAAGATACTTTTTCTCCTGTTTCGGATGTTCCCATCAATGCCTTTGGCACCACAGTATAGCCACAACGTGTTCCGGTAAATCCGGCAGTTTTCGAAAAACTGCGGAATTCAATGGCTACTTCTTGCGCTCCTTCTATTTCGTAAATACTATGAGGTACGTTATCTTCTGTTATAAAAGCTTCATAAGCAGCATCAAAAAGTATAATGGCATCATTTTCTTTGGCAAATTTTACCCATACCGCAAGTTGCTCTTTTGTAAGTGTTGTACCTGTAGGATTATTAGGATAACATAAATAAATCAAATCTACTTTTTCGGTTGGTAAAGCAGGAACAAAACTATTTTGAATATTGCAGGGTAAATAAACTAAATTACTCCACACATTTTGTTCATTGGGCTCACCTGCCCTACCTCCCATTGCATTTGTATCCACATAAACCGGATAACTTGGATCTGTTATTGCCACACGATTATTAACGCTGAAAATATCACCTATATTACCTGTATCACTTTTAGCGCCATCACTAACAAAAATTTCATCTTCTTTAATATCTATGCCTTTTGATGTATAATCGTTGATTACAATAGCTTCGCGTAAAAAAGCATAACCTTGTTCGGGACCATATCCACGGAATGTGGCTGCATGTCGCTGCTCTTCTGCAGCTTTTATCATTGCATCAACAGATGCATCAGGCAATGGAAGACTTACATCACCAATTCCCATGCGGATTACTTTTGCATGCGGATTGGCTTCTTTGTGTGCAGTTACTCGTTTTGCTATTTCCGAAAACAAATAAGTTGCCGGTATCTTAATAAAATTGTCATTTATTTGTGCCATAACTCAGTATAAAAGTTTGAAATGTTTGAAAAATTTGAAAAGTTTGAGAATTTGAAGATTTACCTCTAACAACCCCTTAAGAGAAACTAAAGTTAGAAGCTATTTGTGTTTTTTTTATTTAATGTTGTTGTCAAATTAATATAGTAATCATTAGGAATATTTCTTATTCCCCTTTAGGAGTTAGGGGTCACCTCACCTTCAAAAACTGTAGTAGCTCCTCCTGTAAGGTAAACATGATTATCTTCCTCACGCCATTCGATGGTTAGCTCACCACCCAATAGTTCAACTTTAGTTTTGCGATTATTTTTTCCGTTAATTACTCCTGCAACCACAGCTGCACAAGCACCGGTTCCGCACGCCATTGTTTCACCGGATCCTCGTTCCCAAACACGCATTTTAATATAGTCCTTATTTATTACTTCAATAAATTCGGTATTGGTTCGGCGTGGAAATACCGAAGCATTTTCAATTATAGGTCCTATTTTTGGTAAATCAAGAGAAACAATTTCCTTTTCATAAATCACTGCATGAGGGTTTCCCATCGATACTGCAGTAATATTATATTTTAATTCATTGTTAAATGTAACTTCTTTATTCACCACCTTTGCCTCGTCAAAAATGGTAGGTATTTGCAAGCCTTCCAATATCGGTTCGCCCATATCTACTGTAACTTTTTCTACTTTATTATCATCTCCAACAAAAAGTTCCAACACTTTATCACCTGCTAAAGTTTCAAGAGTAAGTTTAGTTTTCTTAGTCAAGCCTTTATCATATACATATTTACCAATACACCGTGAAGCATTTCCACACATTTCAGATTCGGAACCATCGGCATTAAACATACGCATCCTAAAATCGCAGGAATCAGACGGTAAAATAAGCACCAACCCATCTGACCCGATTCCTTTGTGCCGGTCGCTGTATTTAATCGAAAACTCAACCGGATTATCTATCGTTTCTATAAAACCGTTGACATATATATAGTCATTTCCGGCACCATGCATTTTTGTGAATTTCATATCGTTTGTTATCAATAATAATTTAGTCATGAATAGGAATGCAAAATTACTACAAAAGATTTCAGTTTAAATTTAATCAGAATTATAGTTTGAATACTTGGTACCGAAATTATCAAATGAAATTATTACAGACAATTATATTATATTTACTAAATAAAAACAGATATAATATTTCAATTTGTTACTATACAAACAAAAAACTCAATATCTGAATTTCAGAATATTGAGTTTATCAGGAGTGACCCAGGAGGGGTTCGACATTATATAGTATATTTTAAACCAATAATCATATGAATGCAATAGGTATAGATCAAATACTCATAAAATTTTTTATTCAATTATTGAATTAGATGATGATTCATTTTCATTAAGAAATTAGGAACTTATAATTCCGAAATCATTTGACATTCCCAACAAACTCAAATATATTAGAAAAACATTACTAGATATATTTGCAGAATATGATATACAAAAGTTGACTAAAACAATTAAAACCATCTTTTTTTTGTATTTTTGCAGTAATTATTTAATCTCTTGTAAAACTGCAATTGAGCCATGATAAATGACTTAAGTGAAAAAATCTCAAATAGAAGCATACTTCTTGTCGCTATTTTTTCCCTCCCGCTTAATATTATTATCTTTTTTGCGCTGAAAGAGAGCGAGTTCCAGATAATACGCATAGTTCCACCTATTTTTTCGATTATATCCATTTTACTTGCCCTGTTCAGATATAAAATTGAATTTAGAACTAAAATTTGGGCGTTTATCGGGCTGATGTTTTGTACAGCTTGGTTTAACTTGTTGCTGGGCTTGCTCGATTTGGCGACTTTGTGGTTTATTTTGGCAATAATTTATTCCTTGTTTATTGCGCAAAAAAAGCAAGCACTTATCGTTTATTCATTGGCATTTATTTCTTTATTGTTAATGGGGATAATTATGATGGCTGAATTATCTTTTTTACCGCTGAAGTACAATTTCGAAAACTGTCATTATCCTTGTGTAACAGTCCGTATCCTGCATTTTTTATTAATCAGTTCAATAATTTATTATATCCTGAATCTTTTTATTTCCACCAATCGTTCTAATGTCAAGCATTTGCAAGCACAAGCAGCTGACTTGCAAGAGGCAAACAAGACTTTGCAAAAGGAAATGAAAGAGAAAAAGGAATTGCAAGACCAACTGTTGGAAGCGGTGATTCTGACTGAGGAAAAAGAACGTAAACGTATTGCAAGTGATTTGCACGATGGGTTGGGACCGGTTTTGTCAGCTGTAAATCTGTTTTTCGAGGCTTATATTGATGCCCCAACCGGCACTGAAAAAAACAATATTGAAACCAAACTTAAGGTTATAATAAACGATGCGATTGCCGATGTATCACGTATTTCGCACAATATCAGTCCACATATATTAGAGAATTATGGACTCACTGCCGCATTAAAAACATTTATAGACCAACTGAACAACAGCGATAAAATAAAAATTGAACTTCGCATTGATAACCTGAACAGGTTTGAGTTAAAACACGAACTGACTGTTTACAGAACCATTACAGAACTGATAAACAACACGATAAAACATGCCAATTCCAACAAGATAGAAATCTTTTTTGAACAAAAAGGAGATATTTTAAAGATAAGATATGAGGATGACGGCAGTGGATTCTCTAACCTTAAAACGTCCAATGAAGGGAATGGAATGGGAATACAAAATATTCAAAACCGGATTGAATCATTGGGTGGCAACATTACTTTTTCAAATGCCGAAAATGGTGGTATGAAAGCGGCTATAGAAATACCTTACAAAGAAACTGCACGACATGAAACAAATTAAAATTGCGTTGGTTGATGACCACGATTTGTTTCGTGAAGGCATCAAAGCGGTCATGTCACAAATTGAAGATTTCGAAGTAGTTTTCGACACTTCCGATGGCTATCTGTTTTTGGATTATCTACAAAATTCAACACCAGACATAGTGATGATGGACATTAATATGCCACGAATTGATGGCGTTGAAACCACCAAAAAAGCATTGCAACTTTCACCTTCACTGCGTATCATTGCGTTGTCCATGTTTTCGGATACTGTGCATTATACCCAAATGATAAATGCCGGTGTGCGGGGTTTTGTACTGAAAAATGCGAACAAACCCGAACTCAAAAAAGCCATTGAAGAAGTATCGGAAGGTGGAAATTATTTTAGTCAGGAAATTCTGCAAAAACTGGCATTTCAATCCATTCATGCAAATCAAATCAATCAACTCACAGCCCGCGAAATGGATGTATTGGACTTGGTATGCAAAGGACTTACCTCACAGGAAATTGCCGACAAATTGTTTATCAGTCCTAAAACCGTTGAAGTGCATCGCACCAATATCTTTTTAAAAACCAATGTCCGAAATACTGCCGAACTCATTATCTGGGCAGTAAGAACCAATTTAATTACCATCGAATAAAAGCTACTTCTCTCTGATTATTTATTGGTTTTGCTAAACTAAATCATTATAAACTTCTCACTCTCTTTCCACATTTAGGGGTTTTCCCTTAGTCAAAATACAAGTTTTCCCTATTAAATATCATTTTTACCGTCCGTACTTTTGTTCAAATTCTTTTTCAACCCAAAAAAGAGATGAACATTGCCATCGTTGAACAGAACAAACTTTACCGTGAAGGACTCAAAACACTTCTAAATCAGACTCCTGACTTTCGGGTTGTGTTCGACACGGATAATAATTCCGACTTTCTACAATTTCTCAAAACAAACAGCACCGACATTGTTTTCCTTGACTTTGAATGTATCGAAAACCACTGTTCGGAAAAACTACCTGAATTCATAAAACTCCATCCCGATACAAAAATTATTGTACTAACTCATTCGCTCGAAATTTGCCGGTACGAAAACATCATACAAACCTTATGCTTGGATGTGATGCTGAAAAACTCCAGCAAAAAAGACTTTGATAAACACATTAGAGAAATCGCAAACAATACAAAACAAATAAATTAATTCGTTTTATTATGAAAACAAAACTAACAAAAATCAGCATGTTGCTTATGGCTTTTGCCTTTTGCATTCAGTTGCAGGCACAAACGCAGTCGCCCCGAAAAGCCCTCAGCTTTAATGGGAGCACTCAGTATGTTTCCGGTACTACGGGAATAAGTACAGCCCTTACGGCAATCACCATCGAAGCATGGGTGAATCACAACACCTTGCCAGCTGGAGCGATTCAGCGGTATGTAACCATTCAGCCCGAAGTGGCTGTATTGCGCTACGACGGTAGTGGTTTGGGTGGAACCAATGAATTGCATTTCTACA